>Ga0209125_1000731_pt1 | contig 38097 bp, 28 predicted proteins | sample BarGraIncub1131A_FD_184503 | JGI IMG/M metagenome (GOLD analysis project Ga0209125, IMG submission 184503) | Arctic peat soil microbial communities from Barrow, Alaska - Barrow Graham LP Incubations 11-31A (SPAdes) (version 2) | ecosystem: Environmental > Terrestrial > Soil > Wetlands > Peat... | reverse complement strand
TATCATTATTAAATAAAATTAAATATTGTAGAGTAGTTAGAAAGTTAATTCGCGGTAAATATAAGTATTATGTCCAATTGGTTTTAGAAGGAAGTCCACCAATTAAATATAATAAAGAAACTGGAGAGGTTAAAAACATTATAGGGGAAGGAAATGTAGGAATTGATATTGGCACACGTACGTTAGCTATATCAAGCAAAAAAGAAGTTAATTTATTAGAATTATGTCCAGAAATTGAAAATATTGAACATGAAAAATTGATACTACTTAGAAAATTAGATAGAAAGCGTAGGGGTAATAATCCTAATAACTTTAATGAAAATGGAACTATAAAATATGGTGTTAAATTGACTTGGATTAAATCTAAAAAATATGTTAGAACTCAAAATGAGTTAAGGGAAATTCAACGCAAACAAGCCTGCATAAGAAAGCAAAGTCATGAGAAATTAGCTAATCGTATAATTTCTTTAGGTAATAGAATATTAGTTGAAACTATGAATTATAAAGGTCTTCAAGCAAGAGCAAAAGAAACTACTAAGAATAAAAATGGTAAATATAATAAGAAAAAAAGATTTGGTAAAAGTTTATCCAGTAAAGCTCCATCAATGTTTTTAACAATACTTAATAATAAATTAAAATGGAATAATATAGAGTTAACTAAAATCAACACTTATAAAGTTAAGGCTAGTCAGTATAACCATATAGAGGATAAATTTATAAAAAAAGAACTATCTGAGAGATGGAATGATTTTGGAGAATTTAAAATACAGAGAGACTGTTATAGTAGTTTCCTTATAATGAATGTAAAAGATAATTTAGAAGAAGTAGATAAAAATTTATGTTTAAAGGAATTTGATAATTTCAAAAAACTTCATGATAAAGAAATATTAAGAATACAAAATAGTGGTATTAATTTGATAAGTAGTATGGGTATTTAGAATCAAATAAAAGGTTTTGATATGAGCCTTATATTATCGTTAATTTGTCCATTGGGATAATTGATAGTGAAAGTTTTAGAGATGTTAATTAGTTCTTATATGTTGTAATTTATTAGATTCTTAATAGATGAGAGTATAGGAGAAGTTAATTTATCTAAGAACCCCATGCCTTTAGGCATGGGAGTATCAGAAAGTCACTTCGAGAAAAATTTACTATTTTAGATGAAAATATATATTTGCCGGAATATGAAATTAGAATGAGAAAAGATAATATTAGGATTCAAGCAAAGTATGATTTAATAATTATTAAGCCAAACAACAAAATAGAAATATGGGACTGGAAAACAGAGAATAGGAAATTAAATTATAATGAAGTAATTAAGAGAATGCAAGCTATTGTTTATATGTATATATTAGGCGAAAGGTCTTTAGAAATATTTGATAAAGATATACCCTTTGAAAATATAAGTATGAAATTTTGGCAACCACAGTATAAAGAGGATATCATCACCATTAATTATTCAGAGGGCATTCATAGAACTCACGAAAATAAAATTGTGGAGTTAATACTTAGATTGGATAATTATAATTTCAATTTGGATTTTAATATTGAACTATATAGGAGGCAATGCAAGTATTGTGATTTCGCTGGAGAGAGCCATGTATGTGATGCATGAAATAATGAAAAAGCAATCCTGGAATAACAGAACATACTATGTTTGACCTAAATATAACAGAATAAAAGCGTCTAAAAGGAGATAGAGTCATGAAATGTAAAAAATGCAAATCAAGTGAAGCTACTATTCATGTGGCTAATATGGGAGAGTTATGTTTGGACTGTCATAATGATTTTATGGCAGAAATGATTGGTGTTAATAAGACAAATGATTTTTCAAAGAATATATCAGTCTATGATGTGGATGGAATTATGCATGGATTTGAAATTTCAAATATGATTATACCAGGTTTCTCTGTATGGAAAGCAGAAGAAATGGGAGGCGCTTATCAGTTTGAGGTACTCGCAAAGCCGGAAGAAAACCAGGTAGTGGCAATTGAACAATTACATCAGAAGATATTGACTGGGCTAGGATATAAAACGCTTACACATATTTCGGATAGGTATTTTGTGAATAATGCAATTCGAATAAGCAAGGAGCGATATAGCCTTAATAGCGTTGGAACATGTAGGATTCAACTTGCTGAAGAAGAAAATGCCGTTTCTCTGGTTATAGATGGCAAGAATATTCCTTTGCATGATTTTGGACGGGCACTCACAGCATTTGAGGGTTTTAATATGGATTTTCAGATAAGGGATCTGTCGGACGCGGTGCTTGGAAAAGATATGGTACTAGAACAGGTAATGATCAATTATGATGTTATTATAGAGCATTTTGAGAGAACATTGGGATGGTTTTTGGAGAATGATTTTTTAAGCTACAAGCGAGCAAGTGCTTGTGTAGAGGCATTGGTTGAAAGAGTAGAAGAATTAGAACTGCTTTACAAGTTCGGTAGCCCAGATAAGGCTGCTCAGGTTGGGGAAATAATGAAGAAACGACTCATATCTATTGATAATGACACGGATGATTTCCCGGAGTATCTTCTGAATATGATTGACCAAGTGATTGGAATTGCATAATAATATATAAAATTTCGAACTTTTCGGAATTTAAGGCGAGTTCGAAATAATTCTAAAGAATACATATGAATTTCTAGTCCTAGCCCATGCAGAGCTTATAGAACCGTAATTACAAAACACCTGAAGAAAATGTAAAAATCTTCGTAAGCAAAGATGCTAATAATTATAGTTTTGTTATTTTTTATATCAAAAGGCAAATTTTCACCTTTCGCACATGATTTATACTGTAGTTAATAAAGAGAGAAGCGGAGTCAAAGCCTCAGAGGAATATGTGAGCAAAGTTGAGACTGGAATGAGGGAAGAAGGATTTCCTGAAGAATATATCAATAAATACCTTATAGGTGAGGTTACTGAAGACTGCAAACATAGAGCTTTGTTATTTCTAAGAAGGGCGGACCATGCTCAAGGTTTGTTTGAACTTGCACATATGGCAGGGATAGATCTATGGGATATTCCCATATTGGTAGATTCCTTGACAAAAGATGGATATATAAGACAACACAAAGGAGATGTTGGTAAATATGATTTAAGTGCAAGGTACTTTACAGTTAAAGAAAAAAGAAAAGAGATAGATGACATGCTTTTAAAAGGACTAGAGAAAGCTTCATACCTTATGAAATAGCTATGAATTTACTCATAGCTGTTTCACTTGTGTTCCTATAAGTATTTTTTTATATCATCAATATCTTCTAAATCAAAAATATCCGTTGCTATTTGGTCAATAACATCCTCGGGTAAAGATCTAATCTTATCTGTATAATAATCAGAAAGACCATTGAATCTTTTTTTTAGCTGAGTTATAAGGAGTTCAGCCTTACCTTCTATCTTGCCTTCTTTCTTGCCTTCTTTCTTGCCTTCTTTCAAACCCTCTTTTATTCCATCACTTTTTAATTTACCAAAGATGTTTGATGCATTAGAAACCATAATCTCAACCTCCTCTTTTTTATTTTCATTGAATATGTCTTCTACTAACTTATTCATATCATATATTTCATCGCTATTAGTTGTATTTTTAATCCAGCTTTTTAACAATAATTTTTCCTCAGAAGTTAGGTTATCAAAATTAATTACTATATTCTTCAATCTTTCCAAAAACTCCATGGCATTTATATCTTGGTCTAAAAGAAATATGGCTGCGGCAATGTTTTTAAACTCATATAAATATTCCTTGGAGTATCTGTTTATATCTACTAGTATATATTTAAAGTCTAAAATATTATCCCCAAATAATTGACTTTCATTTATTATATCTTTAAAATTCCTAGCACAGGTCCATTTTTTTGTGCCATTATAAAGAACTATCGGAACAATTGCAGGAAGCCTGTAGCTTTTCCTTTTAATTTCTTTTTTTTCACTATTTCGTAATATCTCTCTCCATAGTTCTACCATATACATTAATAATCGTATAGGCATGCTGTGATCTACACTGGATTGCAGTTCTAGAAGGACATAAAATATTATGTTATCTTTTCCAATAGTTGCATTGTATACTATATCAGATTCTAATTCTTCATAATCAGATAAAATATAAGATTTATCAACGAGTATTAATTTATCCTTTTCTAATTTATCTACCCATTCTCCCTGAATAAAGGTGTTAACAAAGGATAAAAAAGCATCATTTGTAGAAAATAAATCTTTATAACTTTTGTCATGAATGTTATTTAAGTCTTTTTTAAAACTCATGGTTACCCTCCTAAGTATATCAAATTTTTGCCTGAAATAATATATATTATAATAATATTATTACCAATACGAGAACATATATTCGCATAACAAATTCTATATTTAAGTTAAAAATGCTAAGAAATCTAATTAAACTTAAGTAATTTCATTCAGCAAGTTATTATGATAAAATGTAGATAGTGCCATATTAGTAAATGATTTGGTATAATATTATAGATTTATAATGCGAAAGGCAGCATTTATAACGAGCAGTTTAATAATTATCAAATTTCAAGAAAATCTATAGATGATAAAATAAAACGGTACTTTGCCCAAATTAAATGATCAAACAACTAATGGAAAACTCCGATACTTGAAATTCCTAGATACATAGGGGATGTTACGAATCCAAGGGTGGAGAGAGGAATTTAAAAGAGGCATTAGCTTAGTATCATGGATAAAGTTGATGTCGCACATAAAGAACTAATCATAAGTGGTGATATAACAATATAAATTTGTAAGAAGGTAGGGAGTTAATTATGGAAGAAAATCAAATAAAATCTGAGGAGTATACATTACCCTTTACTGTACATTCAGGCTATAGTTTTGGAATGCACGTACTCTTGATAATTATGATAATTGTGTTTGTAGGAGTAGCATTTATACCCATAAATGATTTAGGTGGGATAATTTTTAGACTATTATCTTTGGTATTGGGATTGTTTTTGGCATATGCTTGGATTTACTCGGGAGTTATGAGAAAAACTTGTTTAGAACTTACTAAGCAGGGAATCTCATTTAAAACCATGTTCATTTCTAAAAAGGTAAACTGGACTGATATAATTGATGTGCAGACGTTTTCCATGAATAATGCTTCAGTTATTGGAATAATGTCAAAAGAAACTATAAAAAAAAGAAAGGATGATTTTCTGACTTCATTATCAGAAAGCTTAGGAGGGGGGTACACTTTAACCATCCCATTAAAATCTTTTCCTAAAGCAAAACCTGAAAAATTATTTGCTACAATAGTTCTTAAAGCACAAGAGAAAGTTCAGGAGCAAGACATTGAAGAGGAAATAATTAATGAAATGTTTAGTGAAGTGAAGGAAGAAAAGGTGACTTATAGTAATCCTGTGACTATTCTTTTAAAGGCACTAATAATATCATTAATCTCTGGAACTATATATGGCTGAATATCCATAGGAGTATATGAGTTATTATCTATATGCTATAGCTAGTTTCTTTATAGGTGCTTTTTACGGATGCTCATTTAAAATAACCAGAAGAAGTAGAAAGATTTTTATGCACAAACAAAATGGATTTTATATTAAAAGAGAAAAAAGATATGTTTCAATTTATCTGATTGATTATGCTCGATACAATGAGAATGAAGAAAAGATTATTATAAGAATCAATCCAAATGTATGTTTAATAGAAAAAGATAAGAAGAAAATTTTAGGATTTTACATTCCGCAGCAAGTGCTTAATGATTATAATATTAATGTTAATGGTTTTGAAAGGATATTTTCTAATGAAAAAATGTATTATAAACTGAATTTAGGAGGTTCTGCCATGCAGCATCTTTATGGATATATAAGTACCTTAATTTTAAATAAAGATAGCCAGGTTGAATTAATTCAATTAGAAATTGATTAATCTAAGAGATGCTGTAAAAAATTTAAAAAAGAGTTTGGGGGAGTATGATGATTACAGCCGAGATAATTAAAAAAGGAATAACCAAAAGTGATTCTTTAGCATTTAAAGAGGCCACTATAGATTATGATTCAAACTGCTCTACGGGAGACAAGGATTATTTACTGCCTAAACTAACAGCTTCATTAAAAAGAGCAAAGACTATAGACATTATAGTAGGATTTTTAATGGAATCAGGAGTGAAATTACTTATTAATGATTTAAAACAGGTGGCAGATAAAGGTGTTAGAATTAGAATTTTAACAGGAAATTATCTTAATATAACTCAACCTCAAGCCTTATATTTAGTAAAGGATGCTCTAGGGGATAAAGTAGATTTAAGATTTTATAATATAAAGAACAAATCCTTTCACCCTAAGTCATACATATTTGAATATGAAGAGGATGGAGATATTTTTATAGGATCTTCTAATATGTCTAATTCAGCATTAACTAGTGGCATTGAATGGAATTATAGATTAAGTAAAAATAAGAACTTAGAGGATTTTACACATTTTAAGAAGGTTTTCGAAGACTTATTTTTAAATCATTCTATAATTATTGACGATGAAGAGATGAGACGTTATTCATCAGTGTGGAAAAGACCTAAAATGTTTAATACTTTCGAAAAAGCTGAAGATAACAAAGATGAGTATGGCACAGTAATTCCAATGTATGAACCTAGAGGTGCACAGATTGAAGCTTTATATGAGTTAAAGAGATGTAGAGAAGAAGGCTTGGATAAAGGATTAGTTGTGGCAGCAACAGGTATAGGTAAAACTTATTTAGCAGCTTTTGATTCGCTGGATTTTAATAAAATTTTATTTGTTGCTCATAGAGAAGAAATATTGAATCAAGCAGAAACATCATTTAAAAACATTAAGCCTGATATTAAAACTGGATTTTTCAGTGGCAAAAATAAAGAGAGTAATTGTGATGTTGTATTTGCTACAGTACAAACGCTTGGACAGAAAAAGTATCTATGCGAGGCGTATTTTAATAAGGATGAGTTTGATTATATTATAATAGATGAATTTCATCATGCAGCTGCAGGTAATTATGGAAATATAATAGAATACTTTACTCCAAAGTTTTTATTAGGACTTACTGCAACTCCAGAGAGAATGGATAATAAAGATGTATTTGCTCTTTGTGATTACAATGTTGTGTATGAAGTAAGACTTAAAGGTGCCATAGATAAAGGGTGGCTGGTTCCTTTTAGGTTTTATGGAGTTTTTGATGATACAGATTATGAAAAGATATCCTTTAGAAATGGTAGATATGATGAGGCTGAATTAGAAAATGCCTTAATGATTAATAAACGTGCAGATTTAATTCTAAAACATTATAAAAAATATAATAGTTTAAGAGCTTTGGGCTTCTGTGCCAGCAGAAGACATGCAGAGTACATGAGTAAATATTTTAATGAAAATGGAATTAAGGCTTGCTTAGTAGTAAGTGGTGAACAATCTGAGTTTTCAATGGATAGAAAGGGAGCAGTGGATAAATTAAGAAAAGCAGAGCTAAATATTATATTCTCTGTGGATATGTTTAATGAAGGATTAGATGTTCCTGAAATTGACATGATACTATTTTTAAGACCAACAGAATCTCCTACAATTTTTCTTCAGCAATTAGGACGTGGGTTAAGAAAATATAAGGACAAGAAGTATGTGAACATTTTAGACTTTATAGGCAATTATAAAAAAGCCCACTTGGTTCCGTTCTTTTTAAGTGGTAGTTTGAAAGATACTGAAAGAAAGGCTAAGCAAGGTAAATTACCTACAGAAGAAGAATATCCAGAGGATTGTATAGTAGATTTTGATCTTGGAGTAATTGATATATTCAAGAAGATGGTTGAGCAGCAAAAGAATATATTTGATTTAGTAGTAGACGAGTTTAATAGGATAAAAGAAGATTTAAAAACTAGACCAAGTAGACTTGAAATGTATACTTACATGGATGATGACCTATACAATGTAATAAGATCTAGAGGAGAATTAAATATTTTTAATGATTATATGGGATTTCTAAAAAAAATAGATGGAATTTCACAAGGAGAGAAAATATTGTTAAATACTAAGGCTTCTGAATTTTTTAATACTATTGAGAAAACTTCAATGGTTAAGACTTATAAAATGCCATTACTCTTAGCTTTTTATAATAGTGGAAAAATAAAATTAAAAATAGATGAAGAAATAATTTTTAAAAGCTTCAGGGAGTTCTATACTAAACCTTCTAATGCAGTAGATCTTTTGAGACATGAATCAACTAAGGATTATAAGAACTTTAGTAAGAAGGATTATCTGAGAGTTGCAGAAAACCCAATAAAGGCATTTTTAAATTCGGCAGAAGAGTTCTTTTACAGAGATAATTTTTATTTTTGTTTAAATGATGATTTAGAAGAATTTATTAAGAATCCTGTATTTATAGCCCATTTTAAAGATATTATTGATTATAGGACTAGAAGATTTTATAAGGAAAGACTTGAGAAGTTAGAAAAATAAATATGACGAATTAACCCACTATAGAAAAATTCTATAGTGGGTCTTGTCTATTCGTAAACTTTTTCAAGGACTACGCCTTTTTCAAAGCCGCCTCTCTCTTCTTTCTTTTCGTTTCTTTTGTTAATTAAATCTTCCTCAGAATATCCAAGAACACTAGCAAGACCAATTAAAACTTCCATAACGTCAGCAAGTTCTTCTAGGTTTTTAGCTTCAAGGTATTCAGATACTTCTTCATTTAATTTGGTTTCAAGTAAGGGTAGAAGTTCTTCTTTTTTAGCATAGTGCACATCAAAGCTTTTACCGGTAGCGCCAATAATTTCAGGGATTTTGTCGCGGACTAGTTTGTTGTAGAGTTTCATGGGAGGGCCTCCTTGGGATGATAGTATGAGTGTATTATAACACAACACATAATAATTTCATTAGCAATAAAGAATGTTTGTTTAACACTGAACGTTCTTTTTAATTATAAGGGATTGATAAGAAATAAAGGGATTAAAAGTTAATTGTTGAATACAGTAAATAAGTTATTAAGTCAGATTATTAATATTAATATATAATTGAACATAAGATGTGAAGTTAAATAGAGGGCTTATTTGATATAAATTAAAGAATAGAAGGAGTGAAGGATAGAATGGTAAATAAAAGTATTGGGATAGCACAAAAAGGAAGTAGGTTTTGATTACAAGAATATATCAAAAATGATAAAAATAAACTTTCAGAAATTATAACTGCATCATCATTATCATTAATATCTTTTATGGACAAAGATATGAAAGTAAATTGGAAGTCTCCACTTGAAGCAGATTATTTTTGTGAATATAGAGATGATTTCTTAAGGAGATTAGGTATTAATACCATTACAGTAGAAGCAGATAAAAAGTTAAGACCATTTTGGCCCACAAAAGGACCACAATGGGATGGTCTTGCGGTAGTAGATGGTAAAGAAAACAAAAAAGGTATTTTACTTATTGAGGCTAAATCGCATACTAGTGAAACAAAATCTGATATGAAAGCAACTGCAGATAAAAGTATTGGTTTGATAAATAGTTCTATTAAAAAAGTATAGAATTATATGGGAGTAGAACCACAAATATGGACAAATGAATATTACCAATTGGCGAATAGAATTGCGTATCTATATTTTCTAAATGTGGAACATAAAATACCTACTTGGCTTGTTCTTATAAATTTTACTGAAGATATCTCGTATAAAAATACAGTCAGAGGTGAGTGGTTAAAACATTACAATATAATTGCAGGTAAAATGGGCATTAAAGAGGACTGCAAATTGTTAGATAAAATAATAATGGTTTTTACACAACCAATATAAAATCATAGGTAATAAAAAAAATGTTCGTAGTAGAATTTAAATAAGCAATAAGACTAAAGTAAGGAGGTAGTTAGAGTGGCAAATGAATATAAAAATTATTTTTTTGCTCATTTAACATTTAATATGCCGGATGTATATGATTATGAATTAATTATATATCATTCGAAGTACAAACAAGAATGTGAAGAGATTGTACAGGCTGCATTAGATGCTTTAGATATTATGCATGATCAATATTAAGAATATTTTAATATGGCGAAATATGCAGATGTAACAGAGTTGTATTTTGATAAAGATGAAACTGTAATTGTAGAATCGATCGATGAATATGGCGAGGAACGAGGCTACGAATCTATTTTAAAAGTATTAAATTATAGAATTAAGCAACAAAATTCTTTGTTTACAGAAGTGGAAGATGAGTTTAAATGGATAAAAGATTGGGTAGAATTATATAATTATTGTATAGAATGTGGTTTAAGTGAAGTTAATGAGGCATGTTTAGAATTATATATAGGAGATATCAAAACATTTCCAGTTCCTTTTTTAAAACATATTTTGGATAATGTTTCAGTACAAGATAATAATTATTTATATGAATTTAAGCCTTTTAAAAAGAATTTAGAAGCATTGTTAAGAATAGTTAAAAATGATGCCTGGCCTAAAGATCCTATTCAAATAGGACGCTTTTTAGAATGGGTTATGTTATATGAAAGCATTATAGATAATTTTTAGGGTTAAATACAATAAATTTAGAGTTGTAGTGGTACCAAATATTTAACAGTATGATCCTTTTTAAATTGTAAAATTAGTGATACTTGGATAATATTATAGCATATTAGATATGTTATAATATTAAATTTTGAAAACCTCTTGTAAAAGAAGGAAAAAGCATGAATAATGTAGAAGGATGTAGTTAGTTTGAAAATAGTATCATACTAATATGAAGGCGAGCATATGGTTTTTCTAAAAAATATTGTAGTTTATATTAGAATAAATTTTAAAAGAGAATGTTAAAATTATTGAAATATAATAAATATTTAATAATTATGGGTTTTTAATAAAATAACCAATAGTTTTGAGAAGGGAAAATAAAGACTATGCAAAAATATTCAGCGGGTTTTACATCAGAAAGATTAATAAAAAATGAAATGACGCAAGTTATTAATTTATATTTACTGGGAAAGAAAAAGGATGAAATTAGAGATATTGTTGTAGATGAGAATCTTTTTAACATGAGAAGTGTAGCTTCAATTAAAGAGAGCTTATCTAAGATCAATAGGAGAATTAGTTATATTGACGAAATACTAATGAAAATTTATATTGATAATAATAGTAATGATAGTATGGTAATCCTATTTTATACTTTTTTATGTTCTTTTAGAATTTCTAGGGAGTTTGTTATAGAAGTAGTTTATCATAATTGGATTAATCATAAAAAGGTAGTTACATCTGCTGATATTAATTACTATTTTGAAGATAAATCACAACAAAGTGAAGTAGTTGCTAAATGGAAAGAAAGCACATCAAAAAAAATAAAAAATAGAGTATTAGAATTTTGTACACAATGCGGGATACTAGAAAAACAAAAGGGTGAGTTTAACATAAAACCTTTGCAAATAAGCCCTGAGCTAAGAAACTATATAGTTAATAATGATGAGTATAAGAAAATTTTGATATATATAATAGGAGAATAGAGGGTATGACACATGGATGAATTATATGATTTTATACATAGTGATAAGTTTCTTCAGGGAATAGGTTTGGCTAATGAAATGCCTTATTATATTTTTGACTATAATCCCAAAGAAGAGCTTAGAATGAGAAAGGAAATTGAATTTATTATTAAAAAAACAAACTTAAAAATATTAAAAATAGATTTGCTTCAAATAACATTGGAGATCTTTAAAGATGAGGATATGGAAGAATTATTTGAGTGTGAAAAGGATGATGGAACAAGAGCATTCATAAAGGATGTTATTTCTCCAGTTATTGAGGATGGCAGTCTTATAGATTTAATTGTAAGCAAGGCTGAAGGCTTTGATGTTCTTTTTATTACTGGAGTTGGAAATGTATTTCAGTTTTTTAGATTACATGAGGTTTTTTCTAAGCTTGGAGATAGAAATATTAAGATACCAGTAGTAGGTTTTTATCCAGGGACTTATACTACTGAAGTTTTAAGCTTATTTAACATATTTGAAAGCACAAATTATTATAGGGCATTCAAAATCAATCGTTAAAGGGGAATATTAATATGGGGAATGATATTAAAGTAAGTGAACTTTTTAAAAAGGAAATAACACGAAATATACAAGGGGTTATACAGGCTGGTCAGCAGCAGGATGACATCGTTTTAGAAGAATTAAATGAGTATGTGATGACAGATGAGGTTAGTAAAAGAATGGAGGAATTCTACAACAATTATGCTGTAACATTGAATCAACCAACTGATAAAATAGGAGTTTGGATTTCAGGTTTTTTTGGCTCTGGTAAATCCCATTTGCTTAAAATTCTTTCTTATCTAATTGGCCATAGGGTTGTAGGGGGTCAAACCGCATATTCCTTCTTTCTTAAAAAGACTACTAATAGTAATTTATTGGAGTTAATGAAAAAGGTAGATGAAGCTAAAAGTGATTCTATACTTTTTAATGTTGACTCAAAAACTACAACTAACAGTAATGAAAATGAGAAGATGTTAGATGTATTTTTAAAAGTATTCAACCAATTTATGGGATACTCAACTACGGATTGGATTGCAGATATAGAAAGAAAGTTAGATGTAGAGGGAAAATATAGTGAATTTAAATGTGCTTTTAAAGAAGTTCAAGGAGCAACTTGGGAATCAAGTAGAAGTCGTGTAACTTTAAAAAGAAAGGCATTTACAGAGGCACTAATAAAGGTTGGCTATGATGATGAATCAGCAAGAACCTTTTTAGATATAACAAGACAAAGCTTTTCCATTGATATAACTACTTTTTCAAAAATTGTAGCAGGATACTGTGAGTCAAGAGAAAAAGGTTATAGGCTTATTTTTTTAGTAGATGAAATAGGGCAATACATAGGTGGTAATAGTGAATTAATGTTAAATCTTCAAACCATAGTGGAGGGTTTAGGAAATTTTGCACATGGACAAGCTTGGGTTATAGTAACTTCACAGGAAAAACTAAATGTAGAAGATGTAGATAATTTTTCAAAAATTCAAGGAAGATTTGCAACAAGATTAATCCTTTCAAGTTCTAATGCTGATGAAGTTATAAAGAGACGTTTGCTCGAGAAAAAACCTGCAGAATACAATTATTTAAAGACTAAGTATGAAACTCAGGAGCAATCCATAAGAAACATGTTAACTTTTGATGGGAATAGTACTACATTATTATCAGGTTATAAGTCTAGTGATGAGTTTTCTGAAAGTTATCCGTTTGTATCCTATCAATTTTATCTTTTGCAGCAAGTTTTTGAAAAAGTTAGAAAAAAAGGAGAAGCAGGTAAAAGTTTAGCTCATGGTGAACGTTCCATGCTCAATGCATTTCAGGTTATTGCTGTGAGGATGGGAAATGAGAATACAGACAAATTAGCTATTTTTGCGGAATTCTATGATACAATGGAAAACTTTTTAGATAGTTCTGTAGTTAATACTATAAGAAAAGCCGCTACTAGAGGAGATTTAGATAGTTTTGATTTGAAGGTTTTAAAGACACTTTATATGATAAAAGATCTGGATGAAATTAGAGCAAATTTAGGTAACATAACGACCTTATTTATTGATAGTTTAAATGCTGTAAAAAACAATATAGAAAAACAAGTAATACATTCTTTAAATCAACTTACGTTAAAAAAGCTTATAGAGAAACTTGCAGACGATTCTTACAGATTCTTAAGTGATGATGAGCAAGAAATGAATAATGAAATAAGAAAAATATATATAGATGATGAAAAAATTAAAGGAAAAATTTCTAAAACTTTGTTTGGAGAAATCTATTCAAAATCTAGTATTAAAACTCAAAGGGGTAATAACTTTCCTTTTAATAAAAAATTTAATGATTATTCAATTGGGAATGCTATAAATAATATTACATTGCAAGTTTATAGTAGCGATGTTCAAGAAACAAAGGCTAAAATGGATTCTAACTCTGGTAATTTGGTTATGCTTTTACCATCAAATGCTGATGATTATGAAGGCTTTTTCAAGTATGGAGAACAGGCTGTAGCTTACAATATGAAGGTTGGTTCAAATTTATCACATTCACAAAAGAAAATATTAAATGATAAATTGGATCAGGTAGATGAATTTAATAAGAAAGGGAAAACTGCTTTGGAGATTGCTTGCAAAAATGCGAAATTCTATATACAGGGTTCCGAATTTACTTTTTCTGGAGAGATAGTAAGTCAAATAGATAAGGCTCTTGAGGAATTAGTTAAAAACACTTTTACAATGCTTAATTATATTGATAAGGTTATTCCGCTTAAGCAAGCAAGGGATAAAATATTAGACTATGCTAAAAATGGAATGATTTATCAAGAAAATATAAGTGGGAAAAGGGATAATTATCTTGCAATTGAAGAGCTAAAAAAATTCTTAGAAATACAAGGCTCTTTTGGAAAGAAAACCTTAAGAGAGATAGTTATTAACTTCTCAAATATCCCATTTGGGTGGGGTGAAAATGACACATTAAGTCTAGTAGCATTACTATTAAATGAAAATAAGATTAGGCTAAAATATCTTGGAGAAAAATTTAATGCGACACATATCCATTTTATGGATAGAATGATGAAAGTACCAGAACAAGAAAAGGTTGTTGTTGAGCTTGAGGTAGAAATTCCAAGGGAGCTAAAAGGAAAGATTATTAGGGTTATGAAGAGTTTATTCAAGGTATCAGAGCAGGGAGAAACTTATGATTCTATTGGTGAAAATATAAAGACAAATATAAATGAGAAAATGTTAAATCCAATTAGAACAATAAAAATGATAAAAATGAAACAAAATTCTAACTTTCCATATCCAGGGAATATGATGATTATGAAATTGCAAAATGATGTGGATGAATTATTGTATATTACTGATAGAGAAAAGCTTGTTAAAGAGATTATTGAAAGAGAATATGAAATTGAAGATTGGTTTAAAGAACAAGATAAGCTTAGTAGTTTTTACACTAAAAATCCTATAAGTGTATTTGATGCAGGGGTTAAATATATTTTTGAAAACAGAGAAGAAATAAATATAATATCTACTAAAAATATAGAGATTGGAAATATTAAAGCTGAAGTAGAGGGAATATTAAAGGATGAAAATCCCTATGATAATATACCAGATATTAGTTTACTCATAGATAAACTTAATAAAAAAATTATAGAAGAAAGAGAAAAAGAAAGAGAAGAGCAAAGAGTAAATATAATTAAAGTCCAAAATGAAATTAAGGATACTGAAAAATTTTATTTGTATAGTGATTTAATATCTGATTTTATAAAGAAAAATAAAAAAGCTATGATTGACAAAATTGAGGGCTTTGATAAATTAGAAAGTTTTACTTCAATCATTGCATCAAGCTCAATATTAAGTCAACAATTAGAGGAGTTTAATAAATCGTTACAGAAATATATGGATAGTTTACCGGCCATTAAGCCTATAGTTAATGATCCCCCAGTAACTCCTTATAAACCAAGAAATAAGAGGCAAATATCTGTTACTAGTATACTAGATAAAGTAATAAAAAAGGATATTGAAATTAACTCTCTTCAAAAGCTAGAAGATTATTTAAAGAATTTAAAAGATGCACTTAAAGAAGAATTGAAAGATATATTAAAAGAAGAAGATTTAGTAATAAAAAAATAAGATTTTGAGGTGAGACTATTGGATAAAAGAAGTTTAAAGGATTTTTCAGCCAGTGCAAGAACTGAGTTAATAAACCAAATAACACTTAAAGCTAATAGCTTTGGGGTATATAAGGACAGCCACTCAGAAATTACTATAGGAACTGATTACGTAACAATAAACGGAAATAAATATGCCCCAAGCTATGCAGAGTCTTACAAAAAATTGCTTAAAGAAAAAGATAGTAAAGGCTTCAATCTGTTGATGGAGCAAGTAGCTTACACTTGGTTTAATAGGTTTATTGCTTTAAGATTCATGGAGGTTAATGATTATTTACCATCGCACATAAGGATTTTATCTAGTGAAATAAATGGGAAAGTGTATCCAGATATATTAGAGCATTATGATGAAGCTGGTTTATCTTTAACTCTTGATGAAATAGATAATTATGTTAAATCAAATAAAAATGAAGAGGCATACAGAAAGCTTCTCATAGCTCAATGTAATGAACTTAGTGATATGTTGCCCTTTTTATTTGAAACAATAAATGATTATACGGATATGCTTTTACCAGATAATTTGTTAACACCAGAATCAATAATAAGTAAACTTGTTAATAATATAGCTGAAGAAGATTTTTACGAAGTAGAAACTATAGGTTGGATTTATCAGTATTACATCTCTGAAAAAAAAGATGAAGTTATCAATGCAAAAAAGAAATATAAAAAAGAAGAGATACCATTTGCTACTCAGCTTTTTACTCCAGACTGGATAGTAAGATATATGGTGCAAAACTCCTTAGGAAGGTATTGGGTAGAGTCCCATCCTGAACAAAATGAACTAAAGAATGAATGGGAATTTTATCTAGAAAGCCCTAATCCAGAGCCTGATTTTGAGAAAAAATTAGAACCATATATCAATAAAGATATAAGAGTTGAAGATATTAAAGTATTTGACCCTGCTTGTGGTTCAGGACATATTCTAGTTTATATTTTTGATGTGCTTTATGAAATTTACAGTAAATGTGGATATATGGAAAGAGAGATACCTAAAAAGATAATTGAGAATAATCTATTTGGATTAGATATAGATGATAGAGCTTACCAACTTGCTTGTTTTTCAGTGATTATGAAAGGTATGAAGTATAATGATAGATTACTTAGAGGAATTAAAAGAGATGGAATTAAATTAAACATAGCATCTATTCAAGAAACTAATAATATGAATGAAGTTGATATTGCTTATATTGCTGGTGAAGAAAGTGGACATAATTATGAAAAAACAAAGAAATTTATTGAAATCTATAATAATGCAAAGATTTATGGTTCTCTCATTAAGATTGATGAATTCGATAAAGAGTTCTTCGAAAAAAGATTGGATTATATATCTAATAATCCAGTAGAAAAAATAGAATATCAATCTTCAAAAAATAAACAAGCAGATGAATTGTTAGAAAAATTAATAAAGCAGGCTGAAATAATGGTTCCAATGTATGATGTATTGGTAACTAATCCTCCTTATATGGGCGGTAAGTATATGAATGCAGAATTAAGTAAATTTATTCAAACTTATTATAAGGATTATAAGTCAGATATGTTTTCTGCTTTTATAAAATATTCTTCGTCAAAAGTAAAGTTCAATGGACAATTAGGATTTATAACTCCTTTTGTTTGGATGTTTATATCATCTTATGAGAAATTGAGAAAATATACAGTTCAAGATAAAAATATAAGTTCATTGATACAACTTGAATATAATTCTTTTGAAGCTGCTTGTGTTCCAGTTTGTACGTTCACATTAAGAAATTATAATATAGACGTTTTAGGTGAGTACATAAAGTTATCTGATTTTACTGGAATTGAGAAGCAACCAATAAAAACTTTGGAAGCAATTAATAACCCTGAAGTGAATTATAGATTTTCTTCGAAAAGTAGTGATTTTGATAAAATAACTGGTTCACCTATAGCATTTTGGATAAGCAATAAAGTAAAGGAGCTATTTAAGAACAGTACTTCATTATCTGAAATAGCTGAACCAAAAGTTGGTGTACAAACTGGTGAAAATGATAGGTTCCTAAGATTGTGGCATGAAGTTGATTTTGAAAAGATTGGATTTAATTATAAAAATCCAGAGGATGCGTGTAAAAGTGGGTTAAAGTGGTTCCCATGCAACAAGGGCGGTACATATAGAAAATGGTATGGGAATAATGAATATATAATAAACTGGGAGAATGATGGTTTAGAAATTAGAAATTTTCCCAAATCTGTTGTAAGGAATCCGAGATATTATTTTAGAAAAGGTATCACATGGTCGACTGTTAGTTCAAGTTCACTATCTGTGAGATTTAGTGATAGTGGATTTATGTTTGAAACAAAAGGATCTGTTTGTTTTCCTATGAAGAATGATGACTTAGAATATATATTGGGATATTTAAACAGCAAGTTGGTAAATCAATTTATAAAAGTTTTATCTCCTACTATAGATTATCATGAGGGGCCATTAGGAAGATTACCAATTATTCTTAAAGACAAGGAAAAGGTAACATCTATAGTGAATGAAAATATAAAAATCAGTAAAAATGATTGGGATATGTTTGAAACATCATGGAACTATAAAATTCATCCATTGCTAAATTATAAATGTGAATCGTATAACATATCTTATACTTTTGAAAAGTGGTTTAGATTAACTAATGAGAAATTTGCTAAATTAAAAAATAATGAGGAGGAACTTAACAAAATATATATTGATATTTTTAATCTTAAAGATGAAATGACATCAGGGATTGATGAAAAGGAAATATCTATTAGGAAGGCTGATAAAGAAAGAGATATTAAATCCTTTATATCATATGCAATAGGGTGCATGGTTGGAAGGTATTCGCTTGATGAAGAAGGTCTAATTTATGCTGGTGGACAATTTGATTCATCAAAATATAAGACTTTTAAAGCAGATAGCGATGGAATTTTACCAATTCTATCACAAAGTTATTTTGAAGATGATGTTATGACTAGATTTGTTGAATTTGTTAAAGTAACCTTTGGAGAAAAAACATTAAATGAAAATTTAGATTATATTTCTGAAACTCTTGGAAAGAAAAATGATGAATCTTCAAGAGACGCTATAAGGCGATATTTTATTGATGGATTCTATGCAGACCACTGTAAAGTATATAAAAAGAGACCTATATATTGGTTAGTGGATTCAGGAAAGAAGAAAGGGTTTAGGGCACTTATTTATATACATAGATATAATACAGAAACCTTGGCTACTTTAAGATTAAACTATTTACTTGAACTCCAAGTAAAATACATTAATGAGGAAAAACAGATAAACAAATACCTTGAAAATGAAAATTTGAGTACCTTAGAAGTGAAAAATTATAATAAAAAATTATTAACTTTATCTCACATTCAAACTGAATTATTGGTTTTTGATAAGGGTTTAGATGAAATGGCTAATAGGAAGATTGATTTGGATTTGGATGATGGGGTTGTTGAGAATTATAAGAAACTGCAAGGTATACTTGCTAAGATAAAATAATGAACATACGAATTTTATTAAAAGTATAGGGTGGTTAGAGAATCATAGAATTGGTACAAACATAGCAGTAGTTGAATTGGAATAACTACTGCTATGTTTATAGATGTAAGTAAAACAATATAGAGGTGTAAACATGGAATTAGTAGGAAAACTAATGGGAAAATTTAATGGCGGTAATTATAGAAAAATAGTCTTTTGGTATGACAAAAACAGTCATAGGGATATGAATGCCTTAGTTACTGAACTTGGGAAAAACAATATAAAGTATTGGGAATTAAAAGAAAATAATAGCTTTAAAACAAGATGCCAACTTGAAATTATTGATAGAGAATCTAATTACTTATTATATGCAGATTTTGAAAGACCCAATAAAAAAGAAAATCCTCTTTTGGATATTTTACTTTATTCAGAAGAATTTAATGCAGATGATGTCGCTCTTATAATAGATAGATATAATCTTGGGCATTTAAACATAAGGGATTTTATAAAGAGTTATGTAGGATTTTTTAACGATAACAAAAGATGTAAGAAATTAGAGGACTTGTTGCCTGATATTGCCACTGAAGATGAATTAATATTAGGCATATTATGTGTTTTAACAAAAGCTAATTCTTTAAATATAGAGGATATTGTTAAAGCTGTTTTGTTAAAGGGACTTGATGAAACTAATAATGATGTATGTGAAAATATTAGAAAGTTCTTTAATTTAGATATATTTTGGAATAAAGTTTATAATTATTTTGGTATAAGTTCACAAGATAAAAATTTGAAGCATCTGATGGACACTTTAATATACTGTCACTTTAGTTCTAATATAAAATTTAATTTTTCAACAGATTTTAAGTACATTTTCAAATCAACTCTTCCTAATACGTGTAATATTTTTTTAGAAGATTTGATGAAAGACAATAAAGATATCACCATTATAAAAGAATACATAAATAATATTGAGGTTAAGTGGGAGATAGCGAATATATTAAAGAAACAATCCTACCTAGATTATTACAAATGTCATACCTTTAAAATTATTGAAAGATTACTAGTTTTGAAATCGATTGAAGAAATATTTAATGAAACCGTTAATTATGATTTGTGGATAAAAATACTGATAGATAGAAATTCTTCCTATTGGATGAAGTACGAAGAGATAAATGGTAATTATAAAATTATTACAAAAGCATTAGAGCTTTATAATGAAAAGGCAAAGTTTAAAAATCAGTACGCGCCTGGAAGTGCTATTGAGTGGGCTAATCAATATTCAAAGGAGTTATATAAAATAGATAAAGTTTATAGGAACTTAATTAATGAGTTTAGTAGCGCAAATCAGCCAGAGGTATTGTTTGAAACTGTAGGGTATTTCACTGATTGGTATAGCAATCTTTATCTTGAAAAAGTTGCTGAGTGGACTGATGAATTAGTTAATAAGGAATTGGCGGATAATTATCATGTAGATAAAATGCTTATGCAAAAAGATTTTTATGATAAAAAGATAAAACCTCTAATGGATAAAACATCAGAACGTGTATTTGTTATTATTTCAGATGCACTTAGGTATGAAATTGCTATGGAATTAGAAGAAGAATTAAAAAAGAGAATTAATTCTGATGTTGAGGTAATACCTACATTGGCGTCCATACCTACTTATACTCAATTAGGTATGGCCAGTCTTTTACCTAATAATGAATTCTCAATTGATGAAAATGGTGTTGTATACATAGATGGATTGAGCACCATGGGAACTAAAAATAGGGAGAAGATACTTAAAAGCTATCAAGAAGAATCCATTGCAATGCCTCTTAATCAATTAACATCAATTAGTAAACTAGAAGGGTTAGAGATTATTAAAGGTAAGAGACTTGTATATCTTTATCATGATAGAATTGATAAAACCGGTGATAGTTCTGCGTCAGAGGCATACACGTATGAAGCTGTTGAATATGCTATTGATGAACTAAAGAATGCCGTACAAAAGCTTCTTGGAAGTTATGGTGCAGTAAGGATATTTATCACAAGTGATCATGGCTTTATTTATCAATCAGAAAAAATAGAAGAAAAATATAAGGCTATAGCAATAGATGGAACTATATATGATGGAAATAGGCGTTTTGTAGTAGGGAAAAATTTAATTGTCACTGATGGGACTAAAAAAATCAACTTGGATTATATAGGATTAGATGCTGAGGCGGCTGTTGCCACAGGTTTAAACAGGCTCAAAGTAAAAGGTGGAGGACTCCGATTTATCCATGGAGGTGCTATGCCTCAAGAGGCTATTATTCCTGTATTGTGTTACAAAGCAAATAAGGGGATTACCAAAAGGAAGGAAGAACAAAAGGTTGATATAAATATTGCTAACAGCAAGGCTATAACTAACTATAATTTTAAGGTTATCTTTTTTCAAGAACAAAAGGTTGATGATGATTTAGCTAAAAGGATTTTAAAGGTAGGCTTTTATCAAGGAGAAAATAGAATATCAAATGAAGTTATATTAGCGTTTGATTCCATTGAAGATGCAAGTAAAAGGGTATTTGAAAAAACATTTATATTTCAAGAAAAATCTTATGGTATTGGAGAAAATGTTGTACTAAGATTAGAAGATGATGAGGTATCAAAAATATATAAAGAAATCCAATATGAATTTAAAATTTATGATCTATTTTAAATGAAGAGAGGGACAAACGTATGATCAAGGTGGGGGATACTGCGAGGGGAACAGGATGGCCTGAAACAGTAGAAATAAAAAAAATAGAAGAAGTAGATGGTATATACTTCATAGTTGAAGCTATAGGAAAAAATACAAATAAATATTATGAAACCCTTATGGATAAGGTGCAAATGGGAAACGTTATTACATTAAACATTTCTGATTCTATGAACGAATTTATGGAGGCAAGTACATTTAAAAGGTATTTAGAATATCTTTACTTTAAAACTGAACAGAAATATTCATCTTCAAAAGCATTGGGTAGCAAAAACTTACTACCGTTACCACATCAAATTGAGGCCGTTTATGGTGTTATGCTACAAGCTCCAGAAGTTAGGTTTCTACTTGCAGATGATCCAGGAGCTGGTAAGACAATAATGGCAGGTATGTTAATAAGAGAATTAAAGGCCAGAAAAATTGCAGAGCGTATCTTAATTCTTGTGCCACCATTAGTCTTAAAACAATGGCAGGAAGAGTTAAAGTCTAAGTTTAATGAAGATTTTAAAATAATTACAAGAAATACTTTAAATGAAGCAGAAGGTAAAAATCCTTTTGATGAATATCCGCTATGCCTCGCATCTTTATATTGGGCGGCAAGAAGTGATGTAAAGGAATTATTGCTAGAAGCAAATTATGATATGGTCATCGTGGATGAAGCTCATAAAATGGCTGCATATACCCAGGGAACTAAGAAGAGAAAAACAAGAAAAACAAAAATTTATCAACTTGGAGAAGCTATTTTAAAAAATGCTCAGCATAGACTTTTATTAACGGCAACACCTCATAAGGGGGATATTGAAAATTATAGGCTTCTGCTTAAACTTGTGGATGAAGATATATTTGCTAATGTTTCTGTAGATGCAAATATTAAAGAAAAAAGTAATCCGTTTGTTATAAGAAGATTAAAAGAACAAATGGTAAATTTCGATGGAACGCCTATATTCCCAGAGCGAAAAACTAAAACTCTAGAATTCGATTTAAGTAAGAATGAATTAGAGCTGTATAGGGATGTAACTAATTATGTAAGTGAACATTTTAATAGAGCAGAGCAAAGAGGAAATAAAGGCACTTCTTTTGCAATGATGCTACTTCAAAGAAGATTAAGTTCATCAATAGATGCAATATATTTTTCTCTTAAAAGAAGACACGAATCCCTTTGTGAGCTGCTAAAAAGTAGTATAAAAGTGCAGGAAGATATTAATAAACGGCTTGAGGATATTGACATGGAAGATTTTGAGGACGAGTCATATGAGGATCAAGAAGAAATTGAAAAATTACTAGAAAAAAGTGAGGATTCAATTGATATTAATGAGTTGATTAAAGAAATAGATATTTTAGAAGAGCTCATAAAGAAAGCAGAGGGCATTAGACTAGAGGGGACCGAAAGGAAATATATTGAATTAGAAAAAACGTTATTTGGAGAAAATGGAATTATTGAAAAGGGTGAGAAAATTATAATATTTACTGAAGCTATGGATACATTAAATTTTATTGAGAATAAACTAAAAGACAGGGTTTCAGGAATTGCAAAAATTGTTGGTAAATTTTCTATGGATGAGAGAAGACGTCAGGTCGAATTATTTAGAAATGAATTACCCGTAATGCTCGCAACAGATGCAGGTGGTGAATCAATTAACTTACAGTTTTGCAATCAAATGGTGAATTATGATATCCCGTGGAATCCAAATAAATTAGAGCAACGTATGGGACGTATTCATAGAATTGGTCAGAAAAACAATGTTGTAGTTTTCAATTTAGTAGCGAAAAACACACGTGAAGGCGATGTTATGTATAGATTGCTGACAAAAATGGAGCAAATGAAAGAGGATCTTGGAAAAGATTTAGTTTTCGACTTTATTGGAGAAATTCTTGAAGATAATAATATAAGTCTTGCAACTCTTATGGAAGAGGCAATTAGAAATAGAACCAACTTAGACGAGCTTGTGAGCAAGATGGAGAAAACACTTTCAGAGGAACATGCTAAGTTAATACAATTGACTAAAGAAGAAAGCCTTGAGGATAATTGTTTTGATTTAAATACAATGAGAAGTAACCAAAATTTGTTGAAATTAAATGTTATTTCATCAAGAGTATATACTGATTTTGTAAATAAAACGTTAATTAATAAAAATGTAAAAGTAACAAAATCAGGTAGTATCTATCGTATTGATAGGCTTCCCAAATCTATAAGAGATTTTGCTAGAAAAAAAATAAACATTGGATTTAACGATTCAAACATAAAATACACAAGTGAAGAAGAGAGTTTGGTGGAAGTTCAAGGTGAAGCTATACCTGTTATGCAAGATAAAAGTCCATTATTTAAATTAGCAATGTTTTTAACACAAAGTGAACTTGAAAAAGTTGCAATGCAAAAGGTTGAAGTTCAATATCCTGCTTTAGAAAAGCTAGATATAGAAATTTATAAAATTAGTATCGGTGACGGTACGGGCAGGGAAATATTAAGTGAGTTATTATATATAGCTACAGCTGATGATAATGAAACCTTTGAAGTTGACCCATATTTTATACAATATATAAATATGGATTCAAGGGCTAAAATGGAAAGTGAACAAAAAAATAATCTAAACTCATATGCAATAAAATATACTTTGAAAAAGTTATTGATTGAGAGAAGCACTAAGAGTAAAAAATTAGATAAGAAAAGTGAGTTTTTAAGACGAACATTCGAGGCTCAATATAAAGACACTATGGAAAAACTAGCAAAATACAGATCTACAAATGTGGATAATAACAATAGTGCTTTAATAAATCAGATGAATACAAAACTCGTTCAAATAGAAGAAAAAAAAGAAATGAGGATGGAGGAAATAAATAGAGAAAGAACCATTCAGATGAGACCTCCTAAAAAGGTTTTAAAGATAACACTAGTACCTGATAACTCCGTAAATAAGAGAGCTATTATAAATAAGTATGAAGAATTGATTTACCAATATGAAAAAGATCACGGAAGAGTAAATATTAAAATGCAAAGGCAGTTTGGATTAGTAGATTTTTATAGCGAAACACAGGAGGGTAAACCTAGATATATAATTTTAATTGATGATTTATCGTATAGGTTTGATGATGTTCACCGAAAGGATTTGCAAAGGATTAGAGAAGAATTAGTTGTTTATTATATTAAAAATAGTGAAGAGATAATTGAGGTTGATAATAGAATTTATATTTAGGAGATTTGATAAAAAATAATAATTTAATAATTCGATAAAAAATATATAAGAAGGATGTGTAAATATGTCTGAGATTAAATACGAAATAAAAGAATCCATAGGTAGCATTTCACAATCAGCAAAAGGTTGGAAGAAAGAATTAAATTTAATTAGTTGGAATGAAAAAGAAGCGAAGTATGATATTAGAGATTGGGATGCGGAACATAATAAGATGGGTAAGGGTATTACATTGTCAGTAGAGGAATTAAAGAAACTTAAAGAATTATTAAATGGGATGGAGTTATAAAAAATTAAATAGTATATTTATAAAATGTCAGATAACTTCTGATGCTTTTTTGAAAAAATAAAATATTGAGAGATAAATTTTTGTTTTTATAGAATAGTAAAAAAATGGTTGAAATATTATGAATGCGAGTAATATTATTTAACAATATTAGAATAATATTTGATAAGAAAGGAAGAAAAGGTAATGAATACTTTTACAACAATTAATTATAAAGATATATGTGAACTGATAAATAATGCTAAAGAGAGAGTTATTTATGTTGCTCCAGGGATTTCAAACGCTGTAAGTGAAAAAATATTACAATTCGGATTGAATAATGGATATGATAATGTTGAAATAGTTATTGACTCAAATTCTGAAGTCTGTAGACTTGGGTATGGTAATATTGAAGCAGTAGAGATGTTATTAAAGAACAAAATTATATTAAGGAAATGCAATGGTATTCGAATCAGTATAATAATTTGTGATAATAAAGCATTCATATATTCACCTACCCCTCTACTAATAGAAGAACCTAGTATTAATTCACCTAATGCTATCGCTATTGAATATGAGCAAGCTGAGAAACTTATATTTAGCATATGTCATAGTAATGAGCATATGATTGAAAACAATTCAAAGGGGCAATTACCGATTCTAGAGAAGGGTCATAGTTTTGGATTTATAATTGAAAACGATTCAAATAAGCAATTATCGATTTTTGAGAAGGGCCATGGGAATGAATCTACTGGGATTAGTACTACTATTTTAAATAGCAAAGAATTGCAAATTATAAAGGAGGAGCTTAACATATGTCCTCCTCAGAAATTTAATTTAGCCAGACGCATAAGAGTTTATAATGGTTATGTACAGTTTGTTGAGTTAAAACTTACAGGATGCAACATTGGAAGACATACAATTACAATACCATCCAAATTATTGAATGTAGTAAAAAATCCTAAAGATGCTGAACGCCTTAAAGCAACTTATAAATTATTAGGCGATGGAAGTAAGGTTACTGGCAAGGAGATAGATGAAAAAGTTAATAAGATAAGGAAAAAATATATTAAGTCTTTAGGATCTCGTTTTGGGAGTGTAATATTAAAACAAAAAAAAGAGGAGTTTCTTAAGGAAATTGATAAAGCGAAAGAAGATCTTGATAAATTTAGAGAGGATATTGAGAAGAAGCTTACAACAGAATTTAATAAGTGTAAAAAAGAATTAATAAAAGTTCTGACGCCAGGTGTTATAAAAAATCCACCAGATGACCTAAGTGGAGGTATACTTACTAGCAAACCTACTTCTGATCAAGCAAAACAGTATCTTGAAAATGAATTAAACATTATTATACCTAATGTGAACACATTTGTTCAAGAGATGACTATACAGTGCGATTTTAAAGATGTAACTTACGATATGCTGAAAGAAAAAGAGTTTTTTGATGCTTTGAAAAGGTCATATAAATATATCGATTGGCCAAATCCATTTGAAGAATATGAAGCTGCTAAGGGGGACAAAAATTAACAATACTTGTATATTAGTTCTGGTTGTAGCTATATTTTTACTTTAGTGATGTTGACTCAGGAGATCCTGTTAGCCGGTAGGATCGTAAAATATATAAGAAAACGGCAATGGTTAATGTAATTTTTACCATTGTCGTTTTTATTGAAACTAAAAGGATATAGCAAGCGTTTATATTATGTGACTTTTGATTATAGATTGCATATAGATTACTGAATGTAAAGAAAGCGAGTTAAATTAGTTTAGAGAGGGAAAGTGAAATACATAATGAATATAAATGGTGATTTTTTTAGTGTTAAAAAAAGTGAATATAATGATAGACAATTAGAGTGTATTTTTGATTGTGTTAATAAGCTAGAAGAAATTGATGAAAAGCCTTTAATGATGCTTGGTAAAATACAAAGTGGTAAAACAAAGGCCTTTATAGGGGTTATCTCTTTAGCTTTTGACAATGGATATGATTTAGCAGTAGTTTTAACTAAAAATTCAAATGCTCTTGCAAAACAAACTACAGCAAGGATGCAGCAAGAATTTAAAGATTTTAGAGATGATGACATGTTAAATATCTTTGATATTATGTGTGTTCCTAGTAGCTTAACGAGGTATGAGTTAGATCAAAAGATGATTATAGTAGTTAAAAAACAACATAAGAACTTACCAAGACTGATGGCATTTATTGAACAATATGCATTATCTGAAAATAAAAAATGCTTAATAATTGATGATGAAGCTGATTTTTCTAGTATCGGATTTGAAAAGGATAGTGAAACTGAAGCTTTTGATTTGAAAAAAATAGCATCACAAATTAATGATTTAAGATTGAAATTAACTTGTAGATTTATACAAGTTACGGCGACTCCATATTCTCTATATTTACAACCAGAGGAAATAGACTTAAACAATGATAAAGTAATAAAGCCTATTAAGCCAGCGCATACTGTTATTGTACCTTCAGGAGAAGGATATATAGGTGGAGAATACTATTTTAGTGTAGAAAAAGATTCATTAAGTGAATATCTGTTTTGCAATATAGATCCTAAGGAATTAGAAATAATCAAATCAAGTGATAGGAGAAGATTTAAAGAAGAAGATATCTTAATGAGTAATAAGGTTTTAGGATTAAGAACTGCCATAATCAACTTTATTACAGGTGGGTGTATTAGAATATTACAGAATGGTGGTACAGCAAGAGGTAAAAAGAATAAATATAGCTTTATATTTCATACGGAAATACAGAAGGCTTCACATGCTAGGCAAGAAAATTTAATATCAGATCTTATGGTAAAGCTTGAAGAAGAAGTAAAGAATAATACTTTATATATTAACAATTTAATTAAAGAGTCCTATGAAAATTTGATTCAATCTGTAGAACGTTATGAGTTTCAAATACCAGAAGTAGTACAAGTTATAGACTTATTTAAGAAATCAGTTAAAGAGGAATGGATTACTAAAATAGTAGTTAATTCTGAAAATGATATAGATACCTTGCTAGATAATGATGGACAACTTAAATTAAGAACACCATTAAATATATTTGTTGGCGGACAAATACTTGATAGGGGAATAACAATATCGAATTTAATAGGATTTTATTATGGAAGAAGACCAAATAAAATGCAACAAGATACTGTACTTCAACATTCAAGAATGTTTGGTTATAGATCAGAAAAAGATTTGGCAGTTACTAGATTTTATACAACTCTAGATTTGTATGAAAGAATGAGGAAGATAAACGAATTTGATACAAAGCTTAGAGAGGATTTTGAAGATGGAAAAGTAGCTGATGGAGTTATATTCATAAGTCAAGATAATAACGGCAAAATTATTCCTTGCTCACCTAACAAAATACTTCTAAGTAAAACACATGTAGTAAAGCCCGGTCAAAGAATTTTGCCAGTTGGATTTACTACTTTGTGTAAGACAAAAATAATTAAATACAATAATAATATAGAGAAAATACTTAGAGGTAATAACGATGATAATTTAATAGGAGAATTTTCAATAACAAAATTAGAAGCAATAGAAATCATAGAAAATATTTATGAAACCTTAGTTATAGAAAATGAACTTACGGTAGATAAAGATGCATTCATTTCAATAATTAAATATTTATCTACAGAAAAAGTTTCTATAGTAGCTAGAACAAATAGAAATATAAGTAAACATAGAAAAGGTAGATTCTATTCTGATGTTCCAGATAATCTAGATGATAGAAAACCAGCTCGTGATTTAGCAATTAATGAGCCATCATTAATTTTACTTAAGCAAAATGGTAATAAAGAAGAATTTGGATGGAATGATGCGGAATTTTGGTGGCCTATAATTATAGTACAAGAAAATATGAATACAGCAGTTTATTCAAATGATTTAAAAATATAATTAGCAGCCGGGTATTACTGTAAAATTAATGGATGAAATATTTTTTTGACCCGCACCCAAGAGAGACCCTTACACAACTGTGGAAAGTGAGGAATAGATGAATAATAACAATCAAGAAGTAGCGGTAAAGGTTTGTAGTTTCAATGATTTTTTTACAAAAGAAGCTATTTACCCTGTTGCCATTGACACATATCAGCGCCCTTATGTTTGGGGTACAGATAAAGTGAAAGAGTTGATAAGTGATTTAACCGAATATTTGGAAAAGCCAAAAGGCTTGACCTATTATATGGGCAATATATTATTGCATCAGAACAACGAAAAACAAAAATTATTTGTAATTGATGGGCAACAGCGATTAACTACATTAAGTATTCTTTTCTATGTGTTTTACGGAAAATTTACAGATGGTGATAAAATGGCAATGGAATATCATTCCCCATTATCTGCTCAAAATATTAAAAACACTCAATTACTCTTTGGAGAAATAAAAGAAGAATGGAAAGATAAAGCAGATTTTTTGTTCTCAAACATAAGCATTACCTGTATTACTACTCTTGAAGAAGATATGGCATTTACCTTCTTTGATACACAGAATAATCGAGGTGTAAAATTAAATCCAACCGACTTATTGAAAGCATATCATTTAAGAGTGATTGGCAATGCAGAACATATCAAAATTCAGGTAAATTGTGCAAGTCGATGGGAAAAAATACAGACTTACAATACATTATTTGGACAGCAAAAAGATTTCGCAGCTGAATTGTTTCATCAATTTCTTTGGAGGGCAAGAGTATGGCGTGGTCAGCATGTTATACATAGGGAAAATGATACTGATGTATTAAAAGAATTCCAGGAAAATACACTACAGAGTGAAAGTCCTGATACAATACCATTATATTCTAATCCTAATAATACCTTAGGGAAAAAACTTAAAATAAGGGTGAATCAAGGATATACAATACAACCAGCGAATATTGAAGCAAGTAGCAATAGTGCTCACCTGCCTTTTACTTTAAGGCAACCCATTAGTGAAGGGCTTGGCTTTTTTCTTTTCTCTGAAAAATATACAGATTTGATTTGTTTGCTATTGATTGAAAAGGATGTAGAAGATAATGAAATTAATGCTTTCAGAATTTTTTACAATGAGGTATGGACAAATATTTCGCTTTATTTAAAAGAGCTGTTCGTGTTGTCCGTAGTAATGTATTATGACAAATTTGGAAGTGTTAAGTTGTTTGAATTTTCACTTTGGCTTGATCATGTATTGGGAGCCATACGGATTGAAAAACAATATATTTTCAAAGAAGCACCTTTAAAATTCATAAAAGAATCTGATAATAATTTGCTTGATATAATAAGTCAGGCTTTTCGTCCTGAAGAAGTTATTTTATTTTTAAAGAAGATTAACAATACAAACGTTATTTACCAGAACGAAAAGGTTATAAGAGGCAAAGGGGTTCAGGGGATTTATAAAAACAATATATTAAATTACTATAATAAGACTGAATTTTTTAGAAAATCTAATTGGATAAAAGAATCTTTTATTAAAGAAAAGAGGGATAGCAGATGAAAATAGATTCTACATTAATTACTTTAAAAGAAGTTGAAGAAAATCAGTTTTTTTTTAATATCCCTATTTACCAGCGATTGTATGTTTGGAAAGAAGACCAGATTAAAACTCTATTGGAGGATATTGAAACAGCATTTTCCGATGGCAAAGAGTTATTTTATTTAGGTGGCGTTTTAGTTGTTGAAAACGAATCATTGGAAAATGGTAAAGTATACGATTTGATTGATGGACAGCAAAGGTTCACTACTTTATGGATGCTTGCAATAGTATTTGGTGGTGCAATGAAGCCGTTTGTTGAACGAATTGAGAATGACAAAAATAGGCATCGGGTTACGTTTGCGATTCGTGATGATATTTATATGTTTTTTAAAGAGTACATTAACGGCAATCAGTTTAAAGGAGCTACTTCAAATATAGTAAATGCACTTTCACTGATACATAAATATAAAGAGCAATTTGATAGAGAGAAACCTCAAAAGTCGCTAGAAGTATCAAAATTTATCTATGATAATGTGAAATTAATATTTACCGAAGTTCCCAAACAGACAGATTTGAACAAACTGTTTGAAATAATTAATAATAGAGGTATTCAGCTACAGCATCATGAAATTTTAAAAGCTCAGTTATTGAACAAAATACCTTCGGAGGATAGAGTAAAATACAGTCATATGTGGGATGCTTGTTCTTATATGGAAAGCTATATTGAAAAAAATATTAGAGATATAGCAAAGATTAGAATTCAGGATATGTTTGATAATAATAGTTCGAAATCAGGTAATGAAGAACTTGGAAATCCTAAAGAAATATTGAATGCTATTTTGACAAAGCAGGATGATAGTTTTAAATCGTTAAGTCTTTCATTTATTTTAAATAGTGACGAAACGTATGAATCAAAAGCAGGTTCTGAGATGGAGGAATACGAAGCTGATGACATAAGAAGTATTATCACATTTCCTATGCTACTCCAACACACTTTGCGGATATTCTTAGTACATAAAAAAGAGAATGACATTCGAAAAATACTTGATAAAGAATTACTAAATATTTTTTCGGAAAGTTTTTTTACAGAAAATAGAAAACAGGATGATATAAAGGAATTTATTGAATTACTTTGGAAGATTCGATATTTATTTGATAAGCATATCATTAAATGGGTTCGTCAGGAAGATAGCGAGACTCATTTGATTTGTAAATTAGAAAAATATGAAAGTCGTAACAAATTTTATCTAAGAAGAAGGCAGCCTACATCAAATGAAGGTGAAGCTCTGCTTCAAAGTATGTTGTATCATTCACAACAAATAACAACCCATTATTGGCTAACACCTTATTTGAATTATCTATTAGAGCAACGTGGCCAAAATGGATATAACTATTTAAAGAATATTGACAACTATTTATTTTGCTCAGTAGAACAAGAAGTTTTGGCTGTAAGGACAAGGAAGTTTTTAGAAAATAAAGAGTATAAATCAGAATTAGGCACAGCAATATTAAATGAATCTTTAGGAACAGGTTTTCCTCATTACTGGTTTTATAAACTTGAATATATTCTTTGGAAAAATTTTTCATTAACAAGTGGTGACAGATGGAAAAACTTTAAAATGACTGCAAAAAACTCCGTTGAACACATATCACCACAAAACCAAAAGGATACAGACGCCAATACAGTTTCTACCGAAATGCTTAACAATTTTGGCAATCTATCATTGGTTTCTAGAAGTATTAATTCAGAATACAGCAATTTGCCTTTTAATGAGAAGAGACAACGCTTTATTAATAACAATAGTGTTAAACTTGATTCTTTAAAAATGGATTTGATATATAAAAACGATTGTTGGAGTGATGAAAAGGCAAAAGAACATCAAAATGAAATGATTAAATTAATTAATGAATATTTAGAAACTAAAAATGATATTAAATAGTTATAATTTGACGTTTAACAGAGTGTGAAGTCAAAGGGTATTCTCTAGGCAGAATGTACCTTATTACTAGAAACCAGCTTGAAGACGTTTCACGTCAAGAGGGGCGCGGAGGGATTTGGTATAATAACTCAGTTAAATTAGGAGAGGACAGTGGTATTGAAATTATTACAATTACAAACAAAAGTATAAGGCCGCGCCATAACCCTTCTGATAAATATCTTGAAGTAATTAGAATGGGGATAAAGGAAACTTATCCTGATATGAGTGATTTTGATGTGATGAAGTATTTGGTTGAGTGTGGAAAGGTTAGAAATTAAAATATATAGGAATTCCTTACTGAAATTTAGGAAGGTATAAATAATACCTGTCAAATTGTAAAAATACAATTTGGTAGGTGTTTTTTCGTAAAGAAATATGATCAATTTTAATTGAGGGGGAGATAATTAAAAATATTTTATATAGAGGGTATTAAGATAATTTGTAGAATATGGTATATATATGTAGAAGGAATAATATAAGTTGATTAATATGGCAGAATAAAATAGTTAGTATTCCACTTTATATTAGAAAAAGCAGCAAGAGTTGAATTAATTATCATAGGATTTATGAGGAGGATAAATAATGGGATATATTAAGGAACAGAGAGAAGTTCAAAGTAAATTTTTTAGAAATAAAGGTGGGGGTGTTTTTAATCAAAATCCTTATGATTTTGTTTTGAAAGAGGAATTTAGAAAAGATAATCTTCTTCAGAACATTTCTGATGAATCAATTAAATGTTTCAAGCAGAACAAAATTGGATGGTGGAGAGGGAGAAATGGTTTACCAACCAATCATATGCTTTCTTCGCAGGTTGCTTGCGTGAATCACCTTTTTTGGATTATGAAGAATGAAGATGCAGCAACAGAAGTACTAAAAGTGATAGATCCTGAGTTTAAAGCAGTTCCTTTCCCTAAAACAATAGACTCAGATGAAGAAAATTATGTTGAGTTTGAATATGATGGGTTCGATTTGACTAAGAAAAATGGGAAAAATATTATTGGAGAAAAACGCTCAGCAAGAGGGGCAACTTCTACTTCCGTTGATGCTGCGATGCTTGCTCAAAAGGGAGAACAAAAAATTCTCGTATTCATTGAGTGGAAGTATGTCGAAAAATATAGTGGAACAGCGATTGAGAAGATGAGTGATACTTATAGAAAACAAAGAAGTATTTATAGAAATTTACTTACGATGAATGAATCTCCAATTAAGATGAATTTATCAACAGAAAATAATAAATGTGATTATGATAAAGATTATGTAAAATTTTCAATTGAACCATTTTATCAACTAATGCGACAAACCTTATTGGCTTGGAGATTATCAGGAGAAAATCACATAATTGCAGATGACTACATTCATATACATGCTATTCCTCAAAAAAATATTCAATTGCTAAAAGGAAAAACATCACCGTGTATTTCAAATGGGGTGAACATATGTGATGGATGGAAGACTTATTTAAAGAACCCCAATAAATATATACACATTGATCCTCAGAAATTAATTGAAGCATCAGCTCTTAAATACAATGATAAAATATTTCAATATTTATCGAATAGGTATTGGAAATAAAATATAAAGGTAACAGCAGCAAGGTATATAATATGGGTTATTTTTATACAAAACGTAATGCGACATAGAGGTGTCCTTAAGCTCTCTTACCACTGGTATATAATAAGACTAGGAATAAAGTAGAATAAAAGGAATAATTAGCAAAACATCTTGACAACTGGTGATCAATAATTATTGTGGGTAGGATAATGGGTATTATCTAAAGTGAATTGTATATATATATGAAATTTTATCCTTTAATAGAAAAATATATGGGGGAGATGAAGTTATAATGATTAAAGAAAATTGGAATAAGATTACCGGAAAGAAAATGGAGGGCATTGATATTCCGCAAGGAATTGATTTTTATAAAAATACAGTTGAAAATAAACTGAAAATTCATATTAATTTTCCGCAAAACAATATGCAGGATGATAAAGCTGCTTTTGAAGCGTGGGCGCTTATTTTCTACACTAAGAAGAATAGGGATATAATATTAAGTTTTAAACCAATCAATTGGGATGGTTCTTTAGTTATGTCATCTGGTGAGCACCCAAACTATATGAGATTTTTATATAGAGTATGGAAGTTTAATGAGCAAATGAAATGGTTTAGCATTGAGGAAGAAAGTCAAAATATTATTAATGAATTTAAAACAGAGTTTTTAAAATATAAAATCCAAAAGCAACTGATAAACAATAGACCCCAAAAGGAAGCTGAAGTTAGTCAATGTGAGGGCAATAAAGGTACTAAATCAGAACATTTTTTTGAAAATACCTTTGTTAGAGTCCCGCAGGCAAACAAAATATTAAAAGATATAGTAGAAAAAGAAGAAGGAACAATGCTTATAAATATTTATAACCAACTTCCCAATGGATTGTTTAAAGGAAGTTTTCAAAAGGATATTAAGGAATCAAATAGAATATTTCCGACAGGTTATTTTGATATGTGGGGCATAAGTGAAAAAAACGAGTTGTGTATATTTGAGTTAAAGGTATCGGGTACAAAAGGGGAAGATGTAAACAATAAGTCAGTGGGAATAATTTCTGAGTTGTTTTTTTATGCAAACTATAGTAAAGATATTTTTATGGACAAAAATTGCTGCCATAGCAAAACTGAAACTGAATATAGGGGTTATGATAAGCTTTTATGCTCATCTAAAGAGGGAATACCGAAAATAAAAGCTTACTTTTTAGCACCTATGTATCACTCTCGAATTGAGGATAATATGGACGGAATTGAGAGGTGTTTAAATAATAATACCTTACAAATTGAATATAGATTTTTGAAATATAATTATGACAAAATAAAGCCATTAGTAAATGAATTTAAAGAGAGTTATGGAAAAAAATCTGAGGTGGTTTAAAATGGATAAACAATTATGCACCATTTATGACTGTGAGTGGGATTTATATTATAAAGGCGTAATACAGGATAATATAGTTTGCGTACTAGACAATGAAGGAAACCCAGATATAGTAAGTGAGTATATATGTGAATACATTGACTTCGATATGGCCCAGTTTTATATAGGTTATTATGATGAAATGACAAACTCTAAAAAAGACGAATCAAAATGGGGGTATTTTAGGCTCTCTACTGGTAGAGTCGTTGTTCCTCCTATCTATAATCATACAAATCCATTTTATGGAGATCGTGCAAAAGTTCAAAAAGATAAGAAATACGGGTTTGTTGATTCTGAGGGTATAGAGGTTGTGAAGACAATCTGGAGTGATGCAGCAGGTGCTTTTTATACGGAAATATGCTGGGTAAAAGAAGGAGACAAGTTTGGATATATAGATAAATTTGGAGCAGTTGTGTTGCCGCCACAGTTTGAAGATGCAAAACAATTTAGGTCTATTGGGAAAGCTTATGAAAAAAATAAATATGCGGCTCTTGTTAAAAAAGATGGGAAATATGGTTATATAGATGGAAAAGGTGACTACATTTTTGAACCTAGTTTTGAGGATGCAAAGGAGTTTTGCAGCAGAGGTTATGCACCTGTTATGACACATGAAAAGTGGAGTTTTATTGATGGAAATGGAGAATTTGTAGTAGCTTTTCAATTCGATGATGTTGGAGAAAGTGGTATGGTCCATACTAACAAGAATCTTAATAAAGAAAAGGCTAGTAATAAAACTGAATACATTCATTTCTATACAGTTAGAAAACATAGACAATGGGGTTTGATGAATGATGACTTTGAGATTATCATGCCGTTAGATGTGCAGAATTACGTAGTTTATATAGGCAATAAAATATATATAACAGATGGAAGAGTAACAAGTATACGAAAGGTAAAGGTTTAAAAATATTAAAGGTAGGTTAACATGAATTTAATTATCCATCGTGTAGATAAAGACATACGTTTAATAGGTTTCTGTGGTGGTTCTATAACTGGAGAATATATCTTAACAAATAGATTTAAGATACATCTTAAAACTGGTGAGTATGAACTTCTAGAGGAAGGCGTTAAAAAGCATAGAACCTCAAGGACTGAAGAACCAATTAGGCCTATTGCTGTAATTCATGACACAGTCAACTATAGAGGTTCAATTCAAACCTTCGCCTTAAATAGTGAATCAAAGCAAAATTGGGGAGATAGGTTTCCCTGGTATCAAAGAGTAATTAGTGAAGTGAGAGAGCAGAGAATTTTGTCTGAAATAAAGATCTATAATATTGTAGAGTTCTTTGATAATAGCTTACTAATTGTAGGTAAAGATATGAAAATCAAAAAAGATGCAATTTGGCTGCTTACGGTTAAAGAAAATTAATATAATGGAGGTTCAAATCATGGATAGATTAGAAAGAGTTTTAGGTGGACTATTCGGAGTTGCTTGCGGAGATGCTCTAGGGGGAACTCTAGAGTTTACCCCTAAAGATATAGGTGTAGAAAAGTATGGTTATCACAAAGATATAATAGGTGGAGGGGAGATGCATTTAGAGCCAGGACAGGTTACAGATGATACAGTGATGACTATTGCGGTTGCGGAGGGAATACTCGAAAATGCCAATTTCCCTATAGCAGCAATAGGTAAAAGATTTGTTGAATGGTATAAAACCGATCCAATTGATATCGGAATAACATGTCAGGAGGCTATAGACGGATTTATCCATTGTGGAGATTGGATGGAAGCAAGTCTTAAAATCTACAAGTACTCTAATGGAAGAAATGCAGGTAATGGAACATTAATGAGATGCATACCTGCTGTGTTATTTTATCGAGACTTTGATAAAATGGTTAAGATCACAAAAGCTCAATCAGATATGACTCATTATAATTTAAAGGCCTCAAATGCCTGTATATTATATAATACAATAATTTATAAATATTTAGATGGTGGAGATAAGTTAGAGACAATAAAAGAAGTTGTAAAAGGCCATGAAGAATATGCAAAGGTGTTCCATATGAAAAAGGAGAACCTTAATCCGACCGGATATGTGGTAGATACACTTCAGTGTGCATTATGGTGTTTTATTAACAATTCAAATGTAGAGGACATTATTTGTGAGGCTGTTAATTTATATGGTGACCCAGATACTATAGGAGCTATAGCTGGAGGGCTTGCTGGTGTTTATTACGGGTATAGTACTATCCCCGAAAGATGGAGAGAAAAAATAATAGTTAGAGAGAGGCTAAGTAGTCTTGCAGAAATGTTAGAAAAAGGAATAGAAAAATAAATTTTTCATATTTGCTTATATAATAAAGCAAATAAGAAGGGGGGACTTTGTGTGTTAGATTTGCATACTCATACAACTTTTTCAGATGGTCATCATACTCCCGAAAAAATAATCTTGAATTCTATAGAAAATGGAGTTAAGGTTATTGGAATTTCCGATCATCATA
>Ga0209125_1000729_pt1 | contig 38124 bp, 51 predicted proteins | sample BarGraIncub1131A_FD_184503 | JGI IMG/M metagenome (GOLD analysis project Ga0209125, IMG submission 184503) | Arctic peat soil microbial communities from Barrow, Alaska - Barrow Graham LP Incubations 11-31A (SPAdes) (version 2) | ecosystem: Environmental > Terrestrial > Soil > Wetlands > Peat... | reverse complement strand
GGAAATGCAACCAGTGGAACTTGACATCCTCGCCGGCATATATGCCGACGATTCCTACTGCGCACAAGCAAAATCTGCCTGAGTCGCTTCGGTGGGTTCCTGCTTCACAGAGCGGCCCGACTGCGCCAACTCTCCACAGGCTAAGACGCGGTATCCCCGCGCTAAAACGTTAATCGCACCGACGACATCGGCGTTGTTCTCGTAGCCACAATTGACACACAAAAACACGGCCTGCGTGATGCGATTTTCTTTTGCGATGTGACCGCAGCAAGGGCAAGTGCGACTGGTGTTGTGCGGCGGTACGGCCAACAGCATGCCGCCGTTCCACGACACCTTGTACTCTAGTTGCCGGCGAAACTCGCCCCAGCCTTGATCGAGAATCGAACGATTCAGGCCGGACTTCTGCTTCACCATTTTTCCGTGCTGCTCGCTGTTTCCCTTGGACGACTTGGACATATTCCGCACCTGCAAATCCTCAATACATACGAGCGCGTGGTTTTGGCTGATCGTTGTTGAAGTTTTGTGCAGGTAGTCTTTTCGGGCGTTGGCGATGTCGCTGTGAACCTGCTGGACGCGGGCTTTCGCCTTTTTCCAGTTGCTGCTGAACTTGACCTTGCGACTCATGCGGCGCTGATACTTGGCAAGGCGCTGCTGATGCTTCTTGAAGCTGTTAAGCGGTGCGATGAAACTGCCGTCGCTCATCGTGGCGAAACGCGCAATGCCGACATCGACGCCGATGGCGGTGGTTGACGTGGGCAAGGGTTGCTCGATCTCTCGTTCGGTCTGGATCGACACGAACCACTTGCCACCGTTGCTCGATACGGTGATGTTCTTGGCCGTGCCAAGCATGTCCTGGCTGTTGCGGTAGCGAATCCAGCCCAACTTGGGCAGGAACACGCGGCTATTGCCGGCGTCGATCTTGAACTGCTTGGCATCCGGGTAGCGGAAGCTATCGCCCATACCCTTCTTCTTGAAACGCGGGTAGTCTGCTCGTTTGGCGAAGAAATTTTTGTAGGCCCGCTCAAGGTCTTTCAGCGCGTGCTGCAAGGGATGCACAGGGGCCAGCGACAACCAAGCGGTATCGGTGCTGTTGCGCCAGGCAGTGAGTAGCTTTGCCATTGCCACATAGCCAATGAACTTGTTCCCGTCCTCGTGGTTGGTCTTTTGCAAAGCCAGCGCCTTGTTGAACACGAACCGGCACGAGCCAGAAAACCGGCGCATATCGCGCAGTTGCTGGCCGTTGGGCTTGAGTTCGTATTTGTAGGCTTGCAGGCGTTTCATGCTTCTATTATGCTTGGTCTATGACAGAAAACAATGGCATCCGACACGGCAGACACTGTGTTTTTAAGATGCACGTACATTTGGTCTTTGTGGCGAAATACCGACGCAAAGTATTCGATGGCGATGCGATTGAACGGCTGCGCCGCATGTTCGCGCGAGTCTGCGCGGACTTTGAGGCAACGCTTGCCGAGATGGACGGCGAAGATGACCATGTGCATCTCCTGGTGGAATATCCGCCCAAGGTGTCTGTTTCTGGATTGGTGAACAGCCTGAAAGGTGTCTCCAGTCGAATGCTGCGCAAGGAGCGGCCAGACATCGCCAATCGGTACTGGAAGAATGTTCTCTGGACGCCTTCGTACTTTGCGGCATCGTGCGGCGGTGCGCCGATTAGCATTGTTCGGCAGTACATCGAACAGCAGCAGACGCCGGAATAGAGCAAGGCAAGGACGCCTTCGGCGCCCGCGCTATCCTTCCTCGCCCAAGTTCGACGGCTTCGCCTAAAGGTTGCTCCGGAGCCATAGGCCCTTTCACAACCAAATCACTTGAACGGGGTTTGCCGCGCATTCGGATCATCAAACCACGATTGGTGCCGAAAATGCTGCTTGAGAAATGTCATCCAGGCGTTCCGGGTATCGCCATTGAGTGGGTGAAAGGGAACCTGGAGCGGATCAAGATGATCACCGAGCACTCGATCTGGAGTCTACTGAATGAATGCCCAGGGAGCGCGCTGCCAGTGAAATAGCAAGTAACGGCTATTGTCACCATCTGGCGCATCCCCGCCCGATACCCCCTTGTAAACTGAGGCTCAGCAGGCATGCTCTCCAATATATATCCACGTTGGAACGAGCCATGCTGCCAAATACCCTAGAAGAGAAAAGCGCTTGCGATATCACAGCGCCGCAGCCGGTTGAACGCGGTCTAAATGATCGACTGAGCGACTTTAACAAGCGATGGCACCGCGATGCCCGTTATTCAATCTATGCATCACCTCCTTTCAATACGAGCGACAAACCGGTGTTTATGGCGCGCTGGCTTCCCCACCAATCGGCAGCGGCTATTCAGCAGAAATGGAACGCTATCAACGCGGCCAAGAATCATGGGCTCACTTTCTGCTCCTTACACTTCGGTCTCCAGTTGGAAATGCCGGTTAGCCGGCCGGCGGTTCAAGGGGATGCGCGGGTTGGCGATCTCTTGCTTGTCCAGGTAACGCAAGCAACACACCGTCCGAACGTCACTCGGGGCTTTTGGTTGATTGCCCTTGTTACGGCGGCAGACAAGGGTAGGGTGGTCGGCTATGAAGATCGGCGCGGCTCGCAGGCAGGAATACCAAAACAATCCATCCTTATCCCGCTCGATCAGTTGGACGCTGGGGCCGCAGAACAGACGCTTGCAGAACATGACTCTCGGAAAACCCTGTTCAAAGGCGAGTATTCGTCGCCTTCCAATGTCCTGCACGTTTTGCGTCCAGCGCTGCGGAAGCTCGCCCCGTCATGCCATGCCGACGGGGACTTCATGTCGCTCATCGACAATTACTGCAACCAATCGTATGAGTCCCATACCGACAACCGGGCGCGGCAAGGAATGGTTTCGTAATGGGCGCCCATTCATCCACGGAAGCCATGGCCATAGCGTCTGCCCGATACCCGGTCTCCACCACGCCGGAAGTCGAGGCGATGCTCGAGGCCGGCGCGGTTGTCGCAATCGGCGTCAGCGGCGGAAAAGACTCTCAGGCAACCGCGATCCGCCTCGCCCAATACCTCGACAAGATAGGCCACACTGGGCCCCGCCTGCTCATCCACAGCGACCTTGGCGTCGTCGAGTGGCAGGAGAGCCTGCCCGTCTGCGAGCGACTAGCCAAGCGGCTCGGTTGGGAACTGGTCGTGGTGCGCCGGACGGCCGGCGACTTGATGGACCGTTGGGAGAAGCGCTGGGCGAACAACGTCAAGCGGTACGCCGAGCTGGCGTGCGTGAAGTTGATCCTCCCATGGTCGACCCCCGGCATGCGCTTCTGCACATCCGAGCTCAAAACCGACATCATCTGCCGCGAGCTGACCAAGCGCTATCCTGGCCAGAAGATCCTGTCGGTCACCGGGGTGCGGCACGATGAGAGCACAGCCAGGGCCAAGATGCCCATTGCCCAGCCTCAGACCAAACTGTCCGGGCGGGGGTGTCAGGGCTTGAACTGGAACCCAATCATCGAGTGGCTGACCCCGGAGGTCTACACCTACCTCGCTGAGCAGAACGAACCGCTCCACGAGGCCTACACGCGGTACGGCAGCACGCGAGTTTCCTGCGTCTTTTGCATCATGGGCGCCATCGGCGATCTGCGGGCCGCCAGTTCCTGTGCGGACAACATCGAGATATACCGGCGCATGGTCGATCTGGAAATTCGCTCGACCTTTGCTTTCCAGGGTTCTCGCTGGCTTGGTGACGTCGCCCCGGAACTGCTGTCGCAGGAGGCGAGGGCGGCGCTTGCGCAAGCCAAAGTCCGGGCGGGCGAACGGGTGAAGGCCGAGGCCAGGCTGGCGAAGCACCTTCTGTACACTTCCGGCTGGCCAACCGCCGTTCCTACCGAGGAAGAAGCCATCCTTATCGGGGAGGTGCGCCGTGCGGTGGGGGCAGCCGTCGGCATTGAGGTGGGCTGCTTGGACAAGAACGAGATCCGCGCGCGGTATCAGGACCTGATGGTGAAAGGCCGCTCGAAGGCTGCGCTGGCGAAGCCGAAACGCAAAACGATTTTGTTGACGTCCGTGAGCTGCTGCTAAGTTGTCGCACAGAGCTAAGGCCGGCGGCGCTACATGTCGTTAGGACGAAGGCATGCGCGTCAGGGCAAATGACGGAAACGGCAGCAGCCAGCTTCAGCGATGCATAATATGCCTTGAAGATTGCTCGCTCGAATTGGCGCGGCAGCAGCGACCCGCGTAGGCCGAAGAACTGAAAGGATAATAATGACATCCAAAGACGATCCGGAAGAGTTCGTCGCTGACCACGGGGATTACGTGGACGTGTGCGTTGGTGCGGCGCAAATGCAGCTGCTTGATGGTCGCTATATCGTTGAGGAGGATTACCGGGTCAAAGGAGAGGTATGGCGCGTCCACAAAAGTGACGCCGATCCTTACCCATCTAATCCTCATGCGCACTGCGTCGGCGGTGCAAAAAGATTTGTCGGGCTAACCCTGCACCTTGGCACGGCTGAAATGTATGACGGACGCAGGGCAATCGGTCGTCGTCTTGAAGAGTCGCAGTTTTCCAGGCTGATTCAACTGATTCAGCCTAGATTTCCACAAATCAAATTGCCATTGGCTTGAACCTGAATCCGGGAAGGGATAGGCAATGTGTCAGCAAACCATAAATCTGATTGCGATTGTCGTCGCTTTCTTCGCAACACTCATCCTCGCCTATCTGGGGGTCCGCGGCGTGAGCGTGAATCGAAACGGCAGCATATCCCTTGGGGGAACAACCCCTCCACCAACAGACCCGGCAGAAAGGGAACGTTGGGCGTCTCGACGCTACTGGGCGTACAAGCTTGGACTGCCGATCGGCGCAGCGGGAGTGCTGATCGCCTGCATACTTCAAGCCGTGGCCATTTACCTGCCGCAATGCCCCTGAGTTTGGGATATGGCGAGACCAGATAAAGCGTCATCACTGACGCTGGCCGAAGTTGATCAAGCGATTGAGCGCCTGCAGTCAAGAGTGCTGTCAATGCGCGACATAGACGGCACCCCCGACAACGGGTCCGTCACAATTTCTGGCAAGGATGCGGAATGGCTGCTCGCCGAGATTGAAGGCGGGCGAGAGGCTTTCGCCACCTTGGTTCAACAGAAGGTGGACCTCGCCCAGCAGGTCTCCACCATGCGCCGCACGATTGATGACTTGCTGGCGATGCGAGGAAAACCGTAATGCGGCAGATGAGTGACGACCGAAACGTCGCCATCGGACGATTGATGGGCGAAGCGCCAGATATCGTATGGGCGGTGATGAATGGCGATGAAACCGGCACGATGATCGATTTCGATGGCCGGCATGCCGAGCACGAAGCCAATAGATGGTTCGACCGGCACAAGCGCGAATTTCCATCCAATGTTGAGGCCAACGCTTATCACCTGGTTCGCCAAGAACGGTGGCCGGACTACCTGGGCGAGTTCGGAGATTGCGCCGCTTCGAGTCGATTCATCAACTGGGCGTTTCGGCAAACGACGTTTGCGCACCCGGAGAACGTCATTTTGTCACACCAACTGATCGTGCGGGGAATGACGGTGCAGGAAGCGCTGGCAACATACCTGCTTCCCGCCGTTGACGATGCGCCCGCCCGGCAGTAGCGGTCCACCGGCAGGCCCAACGGCGAGTTTGACCATTGGTCGCCTTCCTGAGTCAAAGCACTGTCAGCAGCAGTACAACAATATGACGTCAGATGACGTCACGAAACGTCATCTGACGTCATCGCCTTAACGTAGGGCGCAGCAATTGAGGCCACATACATACGGCCGAAAGAAAGGGTCGGGCAGCACGTTGAGCCGCTGTAACTTGGACAATGAAAAGACCGGAAACGAAGTAGTAATTGGCTGGGATACGCTCCTTGGCAGCTACTTCGCTCAGGTCGTTAAGTGCGGCGGCGATAAACCCACAATCTGGCTTGGACGAAGGCCGGGCGAGTTCACCTCTCCCGAGAGACTCATTGATGCCATAGGCCCTTACGCCGCAAAATTCCCTTACGAGAGTCTGGTCACCAATTTACGACTCGACAAGCAAAACAATGATAAACGGCTCTACTCAGTTGACGACTTCAACGTTCTAACCGCGTCAAAAGCATTCCAGCTCCTGATCCAGGCGACTGCCGATGCCACAGATGCCAGGCAACAAAGAGAGGATGAAGGCGTTATTCAAAGCTGGATGAGCAATGACGAAGCGATTGCGGTGGGGCTTGCCTATCGCGTATGGGAAGGATTCGAAGAGAAAACGAGCCCTTTAGTGATGACCTCGCTGCTCGTGAATTACTGCTCGGAAGATCTCGTCGATGCGTTTGTCAATTTCCTGCAAATAGTTGCCAGGAAAGACGGGGTATCACTTGAAGCCTCGGCATTGCTGGACAGCTGTATCTACGTGCTGATCGATATTCCAGCGTTTGCCTTAACGGGTAAAGCGCTCGGAAACAAGGAAACATGGGGGCAATTCAAAGAACCATACGCGACTCAATGGAGATCAGCGTTTTCTTCGAGCTGACACCTATTTGCGCACCTTGAACCTCATCCGGTAGGATGACCGGACGCCAGATGGAGCGAAAACTAGCATCTCGCTCAGCAGTCCGGCGGCCACCCTCAAGCAATACCAGAAGAGCCATCCCAATGCCTGGACCGGCATCGGCATGGACTTTTGCGCTCTCCGCGGTTCTCGTCAAACCGCAACTCACTCTCCTCCCCAGTGATATTCCGTTGTCCGCACACAACACAGTGCGCGAAACCCACCGCACCGCGCCCGCCGCGCGCCGTCCTCCAATACAATGCAGCCTCGTTCATGTCCATAGCCTCCGTTACAGACTAGGATGCTTCCGCAACCGCCTCGACGAATGATCAGGACATCAGGGATATGGACACGAAATGCCTCGCCTACGCCGCCTACTGGAGAAACTCCCTTGCGGACGCAGCCCTTGGTAACGGCGCGCTGAAAAACGCCGAAGCGAAGGAATTCAAGCAGCGCCCTCAGGACGAACTCGACACCGGGCGGGTCGACGCCTCGATCGTTGAAGAATTCTTCAAGGATGAGAAGAAGGAATGCGCCGCGGTTGGCATCATGGTCCGCCCCTTTGTTTATGTCTCCCGCGTCGAGCACGGACAGGAACGCGGCGGCAATCCCGAAATAGTCACTCCGATCGTTACCTCCGGTGAGTTGAAGCGTGACGGCAGACTCTATCTCTCCGGTCCCTCGGTCGTTCCGCGCGACATTCTTGAGCCTCTGGATCACGGTTCTTTCGCTATCGGCGAGCTATCCGTCCTCGATACGTTTCTCTCGACGAACAGCGGACCGTCGTTCGATCCGGAGGATGCCAAGGACCGACCGTTCGACGAATGGTTCAAGCTCGAATGGGAGGGCTACCTTCAGCACTGCGCCGCGCTGCTGAACGAGGTCACCGGACGATGGCCGGCGCCAGGCGAAGGTTATATACGCGCCAACACTTGGTACCTGCTCAAGAAAGAATCCACCGGTGGCGCGGCCGCCGGCATCGTCGCCCTCTACGACGACATCCGCAAGACGCAACCCCACGCACCGATGTTCGAGCGTTACGCCAGCGAGACCATCGCGCCGCCCGAAAGGTGCCTAGCACCGAGCGCCGGCTTCTCCCAGCGACTCGGGCACGCCAGTGACGTGTTCCCGCTCGCCGAAGCGCAGCGTGACGCGCTGGCGCACCTGCTGGTAGCGGGGGAGGGCGATATCCTTGCCGTCAACGGCCCGCCCGGTACCGGCAAGACCACCATGCTCCTCTCGGTTGTCGCCTCGCTCTGGGCAAAAGCCGCCATCGAGGGCGATCACCCGCCCGTCCTGCTTGCTGCTTCGACCAACAATCAGGCGGTGACCAACATCATCGACGCGTTCGGCAAGGATTTCTCGCCCGGTACCGGCCCGTTTGCCGGCCGCTGGCTACCGGACATCAAGAGTTTTGGCGCCTACTTTCCCGCCCAGTCAAAGGAGAAGGAAGCCGCGGCGAAATACCAGACCGCCGCCTTCTACGAGCAGATCGAGAGTCCCGATTACTTCGCCCGGGCCCAGCTCACCTATCTGGCCTCCGCTGCCATTGCCTTCCCGCACCTGCAGATCGTCACAATAACGGACGCGGTCGAAGCCCTACGTGCCGCCATGCTCGTGCAAGTCGCCAAGCTGGCTGCGATCGAGACCGTCTGGAAAAAACTTCTCTCTGCACGCGACCTGGTTCGCAGCGTCCTCGGCAAAGACCCTAGCGCCGCGCTCGCCACACTCAAAAGGTTTGGCGCCGCATCCACGACGGCGAAGGAGGCATTCAAGGCGCTCGCGGAGCGGTGGGATGAATACCTCGCCGACGAGTCGATCCTCTGGTCCCTGTTCGCATGGCTACCGCCGGTCGCCGCCAAACGACTGCTCCGCGCCAAGCGCTTCATCAACAAGGGGTGGCCGACCTGCGCCCCCAGTCCGGAATGGAAATCCATCGAACAGATCGGGGAGCACATCGCGTCACTGCGCCAGCAGTTCCATCGCGACGATCAGACCAATCAACAACGCATCGCCGAAGCGGAATGGCATCTGGCCACGCTGACTCGGGCTCAGAAGGACTGGGCGGGTGAAACGTCATCCTTGTCCGGAGCCGACACCACGTTCGATACCTTGTCCGCTGTCGACGCCGTCGCCGATATCGCCATCCGCTTTCCGATGTTCCTGCTTGCCACCCACTACTGGGAAGGCCGCTGGCTGCTTGAGATGATCGGCATCCTTCCTGAACTGGACAGCGAACGGAAGAAAACCGGTCGCAGGAGCGTTGAAAAGCGCTGGCACCGACGCATGATGATCACCCCGTGCGTCGTTTCCACCTTCTACAAGCTGCCATCGTCCATGAAGGCGAGCCGTCACAACGGCACCGGCTTCTCTGACGACTATCTCTACAACTTCGCCAATCTCTTGATTGTCGATGAGGCTGGCCAGGTTCTCCCAGAAGTGGCCGGCGCGTCATTCTCTTTGGCCAGGAAGGCGATGGTCATTGGCGACACCCTGCAGATCGAACCCATCTGGTCAATCCCGTCGCACGTCGACGTCGGCAACCTGATCGCAACCGGTCTTTTGCCTGCCAGCGAGAACAGGGCGGCATACGAGCGCTTGGCCGATCTAGGCAAGACGGCGTCCGCCGGCAGCGCTATGCGCATCGCCCAGCACGCCTCGCGTTATCAATACGATCCGGACCTCGCGCGCGGCCTGTTCCTGTACGAACATCGCCGCTGCTACGATGAAATCATCGCCTACTGCAACGACCTCTGCTATCGCGGCAAGCTCATTCCGAAGCGCGGCCAGCGGGAGAAGGGCGGGAATCTGCCGGCCATGGGCTACCTGCACATCAATGGCATCTGCGTGAAGAGCAACGGCGGGAGCCGGCAGAACCGCATCGAGGCGGAAGCGATCGCCGAGTGGATCCAGAACAACAAAGCCGAGCTGGAGCGCAAATACGACAAGTCCATCGATCAGATCGTCGGCGTGGTCACCCCGTTCGGAGGCCAGGTCAGCGCCATCGCGCGGGAATGCCGGAAGCGCGGTATCGCGGTCGGGAAACAGAAGGGCGAAATGACCGTTGGCACCGTGCACTCACTGCAGGGTGCAGAACGGGCGGTCGTGATCTTCTCGCCGACCTACGCCAAGCAGGGCGACGGTGGTTTCATCGACCGCAGCCCGAGCATGCTCAACGTCGCGGCATCTCGTGCAAAAGACAGTTTTCTGGTCTTCGGCGACACGGATATCCTCCCAAGAAACCAACAAGGCACACCGCGCGGCCTGCTGGCGAAGCACCTCTTCAAGCAGGAGAGCAATGACCTCTCCTATGCGCCCGCCCGGCAGCAGCAGATCAACGGTTGAGCGGAACGCTGCGCGGCGGCCCCATCAAACGAGGATCGAGAGGACTCGATACCCGATTGTATTGGCCGAGTGATTGGGTAGAGTGACACGGTATGTCCCCGTGTCACTACAAGGAGTGCAACATGAAAGCCAAGGTTGGCGACTTTATCCAGTCGAGCGTGCGCAACACTGACGGCGTGCGTGTGCCGCGTCCGTTGAAGGTGGTCGGCATCGATGGCGACCCCAACTCAAATCTTGCCGGCTACGAGCTTGAGGACGGCACGGTCATCGGCGACTGGGAAATCGGCCACGACGACGTGCTGCTCGAATCCGAAGTCCTTCACTGAGCATCGGCTCGAGTCATGAGCGAAGAAAACGTCGTAAAGCCCACGCTAGGGCACCTCGAGATGAGCGCCGAGCCCGCCCTGGACGGCATGCTGGTCGTGCGCTGGCGGGAGCAAATGCCATGGGGTACGGGGACCCATCTGATCACGCTGTCTAGGCCCGAAACAATCGACGACATCCGGGCCGCTTATGCCCGCTTCGAGAAGCTTCCAGCCGAGTTGCGGGATACGACGGCAACGGCATTGCGTCACGCCGGCGTTGGCGTCAGCTGGGAAGCGATCGTCGCCGGCCTTGAACCGGTGGCGCCGCCCGCGCCTGAACCAAGCACCGCCCCGGCACAGGACGATGGACAGCTCGGCTTCGTATTCTGACCCGCCCGAAAATGGATGGCGTGACGGAACTGCGCGCGATCCGTTGCCCCAGACAAGCGGATTGCGCTAGGATGTCGACATAGCCAGCTGGGGCCAAATCTAGCATTCCACGTCGCCGCGCTCGCGGCACCTTTCACGCAAGCATCACCCGAAGACCCATCCCCATGTCCGCAACGGCATCGGCATGGGCCTTTGCGCTCTCAGTTCTTCTCGCCATCTCTGGCAGAACGGTAGCTGGAATCTACCGGGCGGGCCATTAGCCAAATCCAGCACTTCATCAATCCTGATCTTCACCAATCCCTCGCGGGTCCTGCCCGCTACGGGAAGGCTCTGCGAACTTTTCTCGGAGCACGTCATGATCGTCAAACATGTGGAACTCAACGGCAGCCGGATTCGGATGGTTTTCGATGGCCAGAAATGGCTGAACGATAACGTGACGCCTCTCCGGTAAGTCAATCAACGTCGGATTCCTCGCCTGAGGCGCTGACGTTCAACTCACAGCAACCACCGAACCTAACCAACCCTCGCGGGGTCCTTTCCCGCCGGGGAAGCTCTGCGACATATTCAAGGAGCAGAAAAATGAGAGAAGGGAAACCGTCCCCACGCTTCGGTGCGCGCGGATTGCATTTCATCAACCTCGGCGGTGGCGACAGACCGCTGCTGGCCAACCTGTACAACCAAGCCGACGAAGTCATTGCAACGCTTACCGAAGAAAAAGGTGAGTGCATTGATCCGGGTTACGTGGATTTCTTCCTCGGCCCGAACTGTCGGCCAGCTCAATACCGAAAATACCTGGTAGAAAAACTGCCCAATGGTTCTACGGGGGTACTTCACGACAATCCCGTCGGCCTTGCTCGAGACCCGCATGAATGGGTGGCGTTCCTCGACAAGTGGGTAACACGACACGAAAGCGCCGGCTGATCGGCTCACTTCGCAACCGCCCGGGGGTACCGCCCGCCGGGCGGACTCTCCGGGCAACTTATCTGGAGATTCTCACATGACACGCTCAATGAACCAAGTCACTGAGGCGGTGACGTTTCACGACCAGAACTGCGCCGAAGTTAAGCGCGTTGAAGTCTTGGTGCTGGCGGCGGCGAAGCGATTTCTGGACGGAAGCGACGCGAAAGCCGTCCTTCCTGAGCAGGTCATCGCAGAGGCGCAGGCCGCAGTAGGGCGGACCAACGTGTTCGACTACTTTTCGGTCATTCGCCCGTATGCGGCACTGTTTGTCGCAGCTAGATCGAGCCTCTCCTTCTGGGCGGTGATCGACTCCTGCAACTTCTTCCGGGACGCAACAAGTTCTGGCTGGAGGTACATGACGCAGGAACGCCGGCGACAAAATCTCGCTTGGGCCGCAGAAGAAGCGGCCTTGGTGTAACGAACGATGTTTCAACCACAACCCTGGAGGGATTTGCCCTTCGGGGGCGGATTCTCTCCGGGACTTTCAAGGAGAGAATCATGAACATCAAACCCGGCGCGAACGCCATTCTCGTTTATCTCGAAGACGGTACCGTCAAGCATCGCTTTTGCCCCGCGCCCGAAGCGCGCACCTATCTCGAAGGCGTGAAGCAACGGATGGAGGGCGGGTGCATGTTCGCGGTCGACCACCCGGATGCCGAGCAGATCCTCTCGATCTGACCGGATCTGCGCGAGCAAGTGGAACACGCGAAAATAAAATTGCGTGTCGACATGAAATTCAAAGCCGCGTTGGATCGTCACGGGGTGCCGCTGGACCGCGATCTTCGGATTGCCATCCACAAAGCTTTCTCGGACATCAAGCAGCAGTCGCGAAGTCAATAACCGCCCAACGGGTTCCACTCCGGTTGGAGCGGAACTCCTGAGGGCGAAAGTACAAGGAGTCCTATGAAGAAACTGAAAATTCTGGGGGAATATGTCGGGCATCTGGCCGTCGGTGCGGCGATGTTCGCGGCGCTGCTGTTGTTCGGCGGTGCACTGAATCTCCTGGTCCATTGGGCGGGTCCGGCGATCGGCGACGATTCCTTCTCGGCCTTGATGCAACAAGTCGAAAAGGTCATACTCTACGCAGACATAGCGTTCATCGTTTGGTGGGCGATCTTCTCAACGTACAAGGCCATCAAGGAGATGAGTGATGAATGACTTCCTGCGGGGATTCATCAAAGGTGCCAAGGAAACCCCGCGTGGGTTCTTCGCGCCGGCCATCGCCGTTTGGCGTCTGTTGGTTGGAGTCTCTGAGTCTCTGACCAAGGAAAAGGTCCGGCGCCACGCCTGACTGCAGTCGACAACAAACCCCGGTGTGCTCGCTTTGTGAGCCGCCGGGGTTTTTTATGATGCTTGCGGCCGTGCCATCGGTTGCGGCTACTTTTTGAACCTTCGTTTTTCGGTGGAGCCCGGGTCAGCGTCGACGTGGATGATTGTGGCCATCACGATCCCAAGGCCATACCTCATTGCCCCAGCGATTACAGATCTTTTGAATCAAGGCTTGGGATAATTGATCATCGATGGTGCTGGCGAAGGCCAACGATCGTTCCACCCAGGGCCCACGTCGCATGAAGTTATGCTCGATGGTCAAGCCCTCGTGGATCTCCATCAAGGCGGCTCGTTCACGCAGAATAGCCGCCGAATTAAATACCCAATCCACAAAGTCGCACTCGTCGTCAGTCCAGTCGTTGCCTGCGGACTGTAGGTAGTCGAGAGCAAACTCGCAGTTGTGGTGGTTACTTCTGTGCCAGTAAAGGTGGTCTGCCAGTAGCGTTCGGCCTGTCAAGGCTTCGGCAACGTAGGGGTTCCCGGCAATGCCTTTGCGAAGATAGGTGCAGGCGCGAACGTAGTCCCCTAACCGAAAGGTGATGAGGGCCGCGGGATACCAGGAAACCGGAAAGTGATCGGCTTCTTTCAGATAGGTTTTGAGTGCACCATCAAAATCGCCCGAAATCGTTTTAATGTCCCCGACCAGCAATCGGACCCCCAAGTTGTCGTCGGGACACCACTTCATCAACTTGTTGGCCAGCGCCATTGCTCGGCGTCCGTTGCGTTGGTGCATCAGGTACAGCAAATACCCGTGGGCCACGCGAAGAAACGAGCGGTTATCCGTGTCGTACCAAGAAATCCGCCCCTTAAAAGTCTTCGGAATCAGCTTGAGGGCCTTGGCGTAACCGATCGCATAAAGTTCCCCGGCTTCATCCCTCATTTCCGCTTCCCAGTACCGATTGCCAAGGAAACTGTGGATCTCAAGGTTGTCTGGGTGCTTCTTAAGCAGTGCATCTCCGCGGGCAATGGACGCCTCCAATGACAATTCACCGGCGTCAAGTAACTCCTGGATGGCATCCATGTCCTCTTCTGCTTCCCAGTCCCGGGTGAAGCAGCCAACCTGGATGGGGCGTCCACTTTCCGAGGCGTCATCGTGAATCGCAAAGGTCAAGTCAGTCATTTTCTGGATCTCCTGTAAAAGGGGTTCGGAACACTCGTCCATCCGTCGCCAAATAACGCCTGATTTCTGCCGTCTTGTTGCTCGGAACAAGCATGACGGTCAAGCCGAGGGCATGGGCGACCCGCTCAATTGAGGACAGCCTGGCATCCACTTTGCCGCTTTCGATCTCAGACAGATGTTGGGGTGACATGCTGGCCAGACCGGCGACGACGTTAAGGGACTGCCTGCGACCGTTTCTGCGACGGCGAAGCGAAGAGGGAACCAAAGAGTTCATGGGGTCAGAGTATTTGATTGCGATGGGTGTTTATCATGCCATGGTATGAAATATCCGCCAGTGCGTATCACCGGAGCGGTTAAGCATGCTGAATCCACGCCTTTTGTGCGAGCATGCTAAGTGCCTGTCGATCAGCCGACCGGCCAGCTTTCTGCAAGGAACCATGCCCTCATGAAAATCGACTTCGACCCCAGCCATCTGGCTATGGTCATGCAGCTGTGGCGAGACGCCCTCGACATGAAGATCCCCGTGCACGACAACTTCAAGATCCATTTCCTTGAAGAACGCGGGTCGATCCTGAAAAACTACGAGAGTGCGGCGAACGCCTGGTCGATGGCGCTGCGCGGCATGAAACCGAGCCCCGAGGATGACGCCGAGCTCGCGGCGCTCTGCGCCAGGGTCCAGGAATTCGGCGACTGGGCCAAGGAAGAGCAGCGCAAGTTGCTGGCGATGGAGGTCAGTGAATCCATGCAAGATAGAATCTCGGAGCTGCTCAGCGATCCCGGCACGCGAGACCAGGTCATGCGGCTAATCGATCAGATACGGGGAAAGGGCAAGGGCTCGGCCGAGTAGCAGCGGCGCGAGCAAAGCGACTGGGAGAGGGCTACGTCGCCGCACGGCCGTCCCTACCCGAGCAGTTCCTTGCGCCCTGCATCGGTGAGCGTGTAGCCAACAAACCGGTCGTCCTCGTCGCGCAGTTCCGCCGTGAGGCCCTCGCGGCACAGAGGAAGGCATATCTCGCGGAAAGGCCGGCCGGTATCCGCCGTGTCCCACCCTGCAAAAAGAGCGATGCGCCTCAGATCGCGGCGGCAAAACAATTTGCCTTCGTGGTAGGCAATGGACAGCACCCTGCGCCGCGCATCCTTGAGTTTGTCCTTCCGCCGGTAGTGCCGGAGAAATTGCGCAACCGACCGGTTCTTGTGCTGTTCGCGGGCGACGGCAATTCGACGGATCGCCTCGGCTCGGTCCACTTTGTCGGCGTACATGACTTCGCCGATTTCCTGCTCATCGGTATAGCCCATCATTGTGATGATTGCGCGGGCGAAGGTCTTGCGTGGCAGTGTCATGGTCAGTATGTCGTCAATGCGGGATCGTGCGTGCGAACAGGGTCCCGGCTGGCACTTCCGCCGTATGCGTCTGCAAATTTCGGCTCAACGGATTAACGTGTGGAAACGACTTGCTCAGGCTCGATGGTCGGGTGTGGAATCTTGTCTTCACATAGGGATAGTTGGTCGGCGGTTACGCACTTGCGGCACACTGGCGCAGCCTGCACCACCGGTCCTTTGCGGCTCCGCGCTGTCCATTGTATCGTCTCGCCGCTCAGTTCCTGCGGCGTTTTCCAAAGACCGCACTTCCCACACTGTACTTGCTTGATGCCGGCCTTGCGCTGCACATCTGCCTATTCATGCCATGCCAGATAACCATCCGGCGGCAAGTCTCCGGGCTTGAAGTCGCTCTGTTCAAGAATCAATGCGCCATGAATTCGCTTGCACATCTTCGACGGTCCTTTACACACGAAATTCTGTTTTCCGGATGCTGTTCACCTGCATGGTTCCCACACGATTTTCCCGGGAACCCAAATTTCAGGCGGGCGGGGGTAATAGCGGCAAGGCGCAATTATCCAGCATGCCAGCCCGGTCGCACCATCGACGGGCGAGCAGTTAGCGACGCTCAGTCCGCTTCATCGTCGGCCCAACATCGGTGTGCGAGGTATCCAACGCCATTTGCTGAATCGACAGGATCTGATCGCGAGACAAGCCGCGCTCCAGATACCGGAGCTGCACAGTCGCTCGACGCTGACAACCGTTCGTGCACCGCAGCGACCACAAATAGGCGTTCGGATAGTCGCCAAAGGCCTCCAAGGCAACGGCCAGTGCCCCAACCGACTCCATGTCGCCCAGGCGCCACGCTTGCGCCAGATACGCAGCCTGCTGCCGTGTGTTACGCGGAACGCTATTGCCGTCCCCGAAAATCTTGGCGGCGGCAAAGAGGATATTGGGGTCGGTTGTCTCCTTGGCGGCCTTCAGAATGGCCGGCGCCAGGCGATTCTGCGCGGCCTCCAGATCGCCTCGCTCATACAGCACACGTACCGCAGCAGCATCACCGTTCGCGGCGGCCGCCTGGATATAGACGCCCTCAGCTGTAATCAGGTCCGCTATCGGCGCATCGCACAAACTGCGGAAAGTGTCGCCTTCCGCGCACAGAAGATAAAGCTCGTCTTTCGCCGCCTTGATGCGACCCCACGCAACGCTGGGGTTTTCAATCTTCTCAGCCTCAGCAATGGCTTGCGCGGAGGTCGCGCGCAACTTGCTGCCGCAGCCCGCGAGCGACACGCAGGCAGCAGCGGCAATAATCAGTAGGGCAAGTAAACGCATGGTCGTGCTCCGCGCAATTAGTGGTGGCATACGGCACAGCGCTTGATTTCGGCGCCATCAGGATCTTTTACGAAGGTGTAACGATTCGGCCTGCGGCATGCGGGGCACACCTCAATATCCGCGCAACCGCCTCTGCTGCACTTGACTCGATAACCTTCCGAGATCACCGCACGGACAAAAGGTGTGAGGATCGGGTCGGTCACGGTTTCCACGCTGTCAGGCCACGCGATTCCTGCTTCACGTTCGCTGCGGTATGTCTCGGCCAACTTCGCTCGCTCCAATGCGAGGGTTTCAGGTTTGGGAATCATGGGTTACGCCAAGAGCTCGTCAATCAGTCGGTTCATCGTCAGTCGCGAAGCAACTGGCCCTTGCAAAGGGTCACCGCTGCCGTTGCGCTCGAAGGCGACAATGAGCGAGGCCTTCCACTCTATTCCCGCCGTTGCGGGATTGGGCTCACGGCCATCCCGTTGCAAGACACGAGCATTGCGGTATGCGCAATACCACTCGGCACGACTGCCGTTGTATCGGCCAAGCCCAGGCTTGCGCTTGAAACACATGCCAAATCTCCTCTCCACGAAAGATGATGCCCCGGTGACGCATCGAATCCTTCTACGGCCAGGCGACAGACCCGCCCGACGTAGTTTCAGCATACCGGGGAGCGTCGACAGTGCAAGACACCAAAAAAACGGTATGTGCAGCAATTCAGATGTGGAAATTTGGCCGCTTGAATCGCGCCCGCAGTCTGGCAATGTAGCTATACCTTCCGAATGCCAACCGATGGCGGCTGGATATGCTAGAAAGTGCCCACGATGATCATCGATACCCTCGAGCCAAAAGCCACTTGTGCCGGGTCGGAAAGAGACCAGGCCATAGAAGCACTCCATGCGGCCACCGCTATCTACACGGCGGCAGCGGTGGTCGACCAGCTGCTCGACAAGATCGACTGGCCACACGCTGATCGTCGCTTCGTGGATCCGAGCTGCGGTGACGGCATGTTTCTCGGGCGGGCCATGGAACGTTTGCTAATTGCCGAGCCCGACGCGAGCGACGCGCGCATCGCCGAAATCATTGAAGGCTGGGAGATTCACCCGGTCGCCGCCGAGCAGGCGCGAACGCGCATCGCCGGAATTCTGTCCGGACACGGGCGGAACATCGTCCGTTCGGCAGAACTCGCGGCCGTCATTGTCCGCAACGATGACTTCCTGACGAACGGACCGAAAGATCCGAGCTACCATGTCTGCGCAGGCAATCCTCCGTATCGGCGCATGGCTCTCGTACCGCAAATCCTCAAGGAAGAATACCTGTCAATCCTGCCCGGGCACGCCTGCGGCGACCTGGTGCACAGTTTCCTCGATCGTTGCGCGCGATGCCTGCTGCCCGATGGCGAGATTGCCTTTGTGACCTCGGACCGGTGGCTGTTCAATCTGGGTGCCGCAAAGCTGCGCGCTTCTCTTGGCCGGCATCTTTCCATTCACCACCTGGAGCGGATCGATGTGACCACCGCCTTCTATCGCCCCAAACAGCGCCGGGCGGGCACGCCCCCACGCATCCATCCGGTCACCGTCGTCATGCGCACGCACGCCGAGCAGAGCATTTGCCTGAGCGGATCGCCGATCTATCCCGGCAGCGCATCGGTGCAGGAACCGACGGGCCCGACCCTGGGCGATGTCGCCACCGTGAAGCTGGCCCCGTGGCTGGGTTCGCCGGGCATCTTCGTGGTCGACGCCGATATCGCCGCTTCCTTCCCGCCCGAGTGCCTGATGCCAGCGGTCGACACTGACGACATTCAGGACGGCATGTTGCTGGCACCACGGCGCTACGCGATTCGGACTAGTCCCGACGTCGAGCCGCCGGCGGCGGTGATGGCGCACCTGCGGGCGAATCTGCATCGCATGGCAGCCCGAGGGCGGCAGAAGATCGAATGGCTTCCCCCGGAGCGCTGGCACAAGATGGCCTTCGATCAGCCGTCGATCCTGGTACCGCGCATCGCCCGCACCCTACGTCCGATCCGCCTGCCGGCCGGCGTACTCGCCATGAATCACAACCTCAACATCGTGGCGTGCGGCAAGTACTCCCTCGAGGAGATCGAGGCCGTCCTGTGCTCTGCAGAGGCGAACGCGTGGGTCAAGAACCATGCCGCGCCGCTCGAGAGCGGGTTTTACTCGCTGACCACGACGCTGCTTCGCAAACTGCCTGTTTTCGCGTCGTAGGAGACCGACATGTACCTCTACCGCTTCGACACCCTCGAAAACGTGCGTGCGCAACGCCGGGACGATCCGGTGTTGCGCGCCCGACGAACCTTCGGCACCGAACCCGACTTCCCTCATGCCCAGACCGTGCAGGAGATGGAAATGATTGGGGCGGGCGAGGGCGTGTTCCGCATGTCGTTCTGGAAAACGTGGGCCGATCTTCGGACGAACCTGTGGCCGCACCGCACCGGATCGGTCATCCAGCGGGTCCGCAAAAATCATGAAGCCCTCCGGCAGTTCAAGCAGGATCACGACGAATACTTGGAGGAGCAAGCTTGGCTATTCTGGGCGGCAATGCCGCTGGCGACCCCAACCGATAAGTGGTCTCCGATCGGCATCCCGCACGCGGATATCGAAATTTTGCACCCCGACGGGCAGTGGATGTCGATGGATCGCGTGCCGGCGTTGACCGACATCCCTGGCGACGCGTGGGACACTTACACGCTATCGACGTCGGCCGACGCCAGAACTCCGTTGTGGACAACGGTGCGCACACTGGCAAGCGACGCATCAGGAACAACTTGGGTGATCCTGCGCCAACCGTCAGGCCCGTGGGGCGCGTGGTTGGGCAATCCGTCGAGGCTCAACCCGTTGCTGCTGCAACTGGCGGAACGCGCTGCACTCAATCCGATGACCGCGCGCTGGATCTATGCCGTCGAGTATCCGGAAGACATCCGCGCCACCGAGATCTTTCCTATCTTCGACCTATTCAGCGAGCCTGGCCTGCGCGGGCACTGGAACCGCTTGCGTGGACGCGCGCCGCAACGCCGTTGGGAAATCTCCAACGACGCCGAACCCAGGTTCCTGTCCGACGACGTTATCGAGGCCCTGTATCAGGAACTTGGGATCGGGGAATCTTTGAGGCGCGGCAGGCGCTGGAGCTATGAGCACCTGGTACCGGACCTTGACGAACACGAAGAGAGTAAGGGTGGGGGCGCACTCGTCGCGTCCGCGTAGGCGCATTATTTGCGGCGATGCGGCTCACTCGCCACAAACCGGTCACGGGAATTAAGCACGCTTAATTACTGAAACACCGGCGTTGCTGCGCCTGAGCAAATCAAATGAGATCTAGCGGCCATTGCACGACCCATACACGATTGACATGAAGCATTGCTAGGCAAGCGGGCGCTTCGTGAGAGAATCAAGCCAGACAAGTTACTATCGAAACCGACTATATGAACAATCCTGCACCCCTTCCGATCTCCTACCATCTCACCGGTCACGTTCTGAAGGGAGGGTGGAAAGTCACCAGACGGTTGCCCCGCCCAGGGGAGCAGGGCGCGGAAAACGCGACGGGCGGAAATTTCTCGGTCTGCTATGTCTGCGAAAAGGAAGGCAAGACCGGCTTCCTCAAGGTTTTCGACATCATGTCGGCAACGCAGGCGCCAGATTTTATGGCCGAACTGCAGAAGATATCAGGCCGCTTTAATCACGAAGCGGCCCTTCTGAAGGTCTGTGCCGATGAAAAATTGTCGCGTATTGTCCGTGGTGTCGAGACGGATACATTGCAGATCGCCGCCCCAGAGTTCAACAATCTGAAAATCCCGCTCTGCTACATCATTTTCGAACAGGCCGACGGTGGCGACATCCGCAATATGATTACCCGCATAGGTGCGATCGAGGATGCCGCGAAACTCACAATGCTCCACCAGGTCGCCGTCGCCATCCAACAGTTGCATACCGTGAATATCGCGCACCAGGATATGAAACCCTCCAACGTCTTGCTTTTCGAGAAAAGCGGGGAGGGCGCAAAACTGGCCGACCTTGGCAGAGCGTCGCTGAGAGGGCGCGACTCCGAACACGACGGATACAGTGTCGCTGGCGACAGCACATACGCCCCGCCGGAACAGCTCTATGGGTATAAACCGGCAGACTGGCACGAACGTCGCGAGGCGTGTGATCTTTACCAGTTTGGCTCGCTCCTGTGCTATCTGTTCGCCGCCCGTTGCGCAACTGCCGGAATTTTCAGCTACGTCTCTCGGGAATACTGGCCGCAGTATTGGCGCGGCACATACGCCGACGTGCTTCCCTTCCTGCAACAGGGATTCGCCCATTTTCTTGAGGAAGTGGCCGTTCACCTGCCGGAGTGGGGGCGGGAAAAGCTCATCGCGATTGTTCGACAGGCCTGTGATCCAGATGTGCATCGCCGTGGCGACAGCAAAGCCCGCCTGCAGGTCACTCACCCGCTGGGGCTGGACCGCTTCGTCTCCCGCATGTCGGGATTGAAGACGCTGGCGATGGTTGAGGCCAGGAAGGCAGCTTTGGGATCGGCATGAGTGCGTTCACCGATAACTTCGACAGACGGGTAATACCACGCTGGCGGGATACCACGACCGCGTCCGACGACACCATGACGCCGCTGCGGCCGCGGCAGAATGTCGCTGATTTTGCCAACGATATCCTCAGGATTTCTTCCGAACTTGAGTCTGATCCCTCGCCGGCAGTAGCCGTAGATGCGCTGAACGTGGCCCTTCTCACGCAAGACAAGACGCTTGAGAAAGCGGCTTTGGCAATACTCAATTCGACGGCCGGCCTTCCTCCTGCAGTCTTGCGGTTGACCAAACCGGGGAGTTCTAGCGATTCAGCACAGGCATTCTCAACTGAAGAAGCAACCGGGAATCAAAGCGAGACGGGAATACGAAATATTCGCCGCTTACTCCAGCAATACCCAAAAAACCCACTGCTGTTTCTTGACCTCGCTCGACACCACGCTATCCTCGGACACGACGAGAAGGCGAGGCTGGCTGCGATCACAGCACTTGCGCTTGCGCCGGCGCATCGCCTTGTCCTCCGTTCCGTTGCGCGCTACTTCATTAACGCGGGCCAGGAAGACGAAGCGCACCGTGTGCTCGTCCGCGCCCCGGCAACGAAACAGGATCCATGGCTGATTGCCGCGGAACTCGCTGTGGCGCAGGAGACCAAACGATCGCCGCGCTTCTGGCGCGAAGGAAAGTCGATGTTGGAAAGCCGAGCGCACCTGCCGGCGAACCTTTCTGAACTCGCCAGCGCAGTTGGTACCTGGGAGGTTCTCGAAGGAAACCAGAAGAAAGCGCGGAAGCACTTCGATCTGGCCCTAATCGCCCCAACCGAGAATGCGCTGGCTCAAGCAAAATGGGCCGAGAAACGCACCCCCGGCACGTTCAACATGGACCAGTGGCTTGGCCAGCTACCCTGCGCCCATGAGGCCATGTTCATGCAGGCCTATCAACAAAACGATCTGCACACGGCCGCGCGGCATGCTGCACTCTGGTATTACGCTGAGCCTTTCTCGGCCAATGCAGCGATGACCGCATCCTACGTCTGTTCGTTGCTCGATGATCACGACACGGTTCTCGCGATGACCAGGACTGCCCTCGTGTCACATCCGGACAACGGCTGCCTCGAAAACAACATGATTTTCGCCCTGATCTCCAGCGGCCATTTCTTCGAACAAGGGGAAGGTGCGGTCATGCAATCCATCAAGAGCGTGACGCGACGGCTGTTAAATCAAATCAGTGCAAAGGATGGTGATACAGCACACGCGGCTGCCAATCTCGGCTTGCTCGCATACCGCTGTGGGCACCTTGAGGAAGGGCGTGCGGCGTATGACTACGCGATCAAATGGTCGCGAGACAGAAAGGAACCGTTCCCGTCCGCCAATGCCGCGCTCTTCCATGCACGGGAAGCCATTCTTGCCAACGCACCGTGGGCCGAGGCTGTGATGCTCCAAGCCAAGGAATCCTGCTCGAAGGTACAGAGTGCCGGCCTGACCTTCTATATGGAAAAGCTGCAGGCGCTGGCCAAGGCGCCGGAGAAGGCGGCCGACATACTTTGCCCTAACAGCGGCAAGGTGTCAGTCAGCAGCAAGCCGGTAGCGATTCCGAAGTTCGAAGTGCGAAAGGGCACGGATGGTCTGCTGACCCTGATTTTGCCGAAGAAAAACTGAACACTTGCCCGCGCATTCCCCTTGCTAGTCCGACTGGTTCGCTTGCGAACCTTTAGGTGAAGCCTACCGGACAGGAGGGGGTGGCCCGAGGCCATGCTGCGCGATCAAGCGGGCGGTTTGTTCTTCGCCTTTGCTTTGGCGACCGCTTTGCGGGCGTGCTCTTCGGTTCCCTGGGAGTCAACGTAGGCACGCACCGTCTTCAAGGTTGCGCCGCTGTTCTTTGCCAATAAAGTCTGCGACATGACATTAGAGTCGGAGACAAGACAATAAAGTCTGAGGCGACAAGATCAGCGCTCATTGGCAACTGACCGGCAGCCTCTGACCCTAAGCCGACTTTGGCGTGCTCGTACGTTTTCGGTGGGTTTGGTTGTATCCGATAGAGGGGTCATTGCTCCCCAAAAAGCGGATGAGCTCACTTTCCTTGCGACGAATTTCTTGCTTATCGTCCGACTCAAAGAGAATTTGCTTTCGCAAGGTTAAATCTTCCAGCTCTGCCTTGGAGAAATCCTGTTCAATCAGGGAATCTGACCAACTGCCAAAGTAGCGCAAAGAATGCCCGAGCCCTCCTTCATCCTTTCCGACATAGATTTTTCCGTTTGGAAACGTGATTTTGTATACGACGTATCTGAAGAGCATTTCTTAATAACCGCGGTGGGAAGCAATCAGCTTGACCACTGCATAGTAACTTAACGACAGCTTCTGGCCGGGAACTGCCTGATGGGACGGGGTAACAAAACAATCACAATCGCGGCTTGCCACGATGTCTCAGACAATATTGCAATGCGCGAGGCTGTAGCCGCGCTGATACCGGCTCATGACTCAGACTTTGGTTGGTACAGGCGATGTTCCAATGCCGCTAAACAGCGCGATTGTTATCTCAGACTTTATTGGTAAAGAACAGCCGCCGACACTTCCAACGAAGTAAGCGCGATGCCAGAACAACGGTTTCTTGTAGAACGCCGCGAGGTGTTCAGCAAAGCAATTTCGGACACGGCGGCCGTCTCGAGGTTGTTGTCGGTGCGGCGATCAGCGAGCGCGCGTCAATTGTGTATTCATGTCACCCCAAAATATGGGCTTGCCCCTGCAAAGCCGCAAGGTAGCATCACCCATATGGAACGCCGCAAAGTCACCTTCAAGCTGTATCCCAATGCCAGTGAGGTCGAAAGGCTCACGGCCTGGGTGCGGCTGCACTGTGAGTTGTACAACGCCGCGCTCCAGGAGCGCGTCGAGGCGTACCGCAAGGCCGGCAAATCCATCAGCTACTACGACCAGCAGAACGTCCTGCCGGAAATCAAGGTGGTACGGCCTGAGTTTGTCGAACTTGGCACTCATGCCTTGCAGCAAACCCTGCATCTGTCGAACACGCGCCAAGTCAAAGTCTGTGACCCGCGAAACCCCAGCTACAACGACGCAAGGAGTTTAGCGGTGGGAGAGTTCATGGCAACACCACAGCGTTTACCTAACCCCGACATTCCTTCAGCGTTTTTGAGAGAATGCGGACACCATACCGAAAAGCCCCTTCATGACCTCACTTCTTGCCCCAGCCGACCAAGCCGAATTCCGGCTCCTGCGCATGATTTTGCTGGACTCCTACTCACCGGGTGGCGAGGCAATCATCGTCCTGCGCAACGGCGCGATCATGACCGGCGAGAACGGCTCGGGGAAAACGTCCCTGATTCGTCTGGTGCCGATCTTCTTCGGCGAGAACCCCGGGCGGGTCAACGTCGGAACGGAAGGATTCGTCAGCTTCTATCTGGCCAGGACCACGTCGTACATCATCTTCGAGTACGCCAGACGCGACGTGATCTGTCAGGCTGTGCTCTACGCAGGTCAGGAGGATAGCTACGGCTTCCGCTTCGTCCGTAGCGGATACGACCTTTCGCATTACACAGGTGCCGATGGAAAGAGCCTCATCCAGAACCACGCACTCAGCACGCATCTCAAAACGCTCGGCGTGTCGCACAGTCGCGCGCTGGCCCTCTCGGAATACCGTGCCATCATTCAGGGGCGGCACGGCGCCGGGAAGGACGCGGCATTGCAGCGCGCATACGTCAATGAGTATGCCTTCACCTCCAGCAACCATCGCCTCGACCATATCGACAAGATCGTCAGCGGCATGTTCAAGCGACAGGCCGACTTCAATGCGTTCCTTCGCATGGTCGTTTCCTACATCACCGAGGAAGATCGACCGATCGTCGTCTCGGGCGACCGCAACCGAATTGGAAAGTGGCCGGAACACTATGCCGCCTATCAGGAGGTCATGCGCCACGGCGAACGCATGGGGGAAATCAACACTATTTCCGCGCGACTGACGGCGAACGACAACGCCTTGGCGGTTCTCCATGCCAAGTTCCTTGTCTTGATCGAACATCATGAGAAACAGCGCAAGCAACTCCTGTTGGCACACACCGACGCCAACACGGAATTCGAAGAGGCTGAGCAAAAACACAAAGGAAAGATCGAGGGGATCCGCAGCAAAGAACTCGCTGCTGCCGGCGAGGCCAAGCTTGCCAGCGAGACTGCGGCGGCCTTGCGCAGACAGGCCGAGGAATATCAGGCGCAGGGCATTTCCGGAAAAGCTGCCATTGTTGCCGCGCTGGAACAGAACCGCGCCACAGCCGACGAATTGGGTAAGCGCAAAGAGATACTTCTGGGCACCAAGACGGATGTCGACCAAAAATACGCTCGCCTGATTCTGGATGTGGACAAGGAATATCTCGCCACACAATCCGCCACCAACAAGCAGACGCTCGCGATCGATGCGTCCTTCGCCCCTCGCTTCGCCGAACTACTTGATGCCCAAAGGGCGGACGAACAGAGCCATCGCGATCTTACCCAGGCAGCGCAGGCGGAAGCGCAGGAGGCGTTGAATCTCGCCATCGCCGAGGAAGCACGCTGGAAAGCAATTGCGGCCAACCCGCCGGCCAGTCCTGAATCTGAGGAAGCGCTAAAGCTGAAGCGAGGCGCGCTGGTAGCTGCCCGAACCGTACTCAAGGAGGCAGACGGGGCACTGAAGCGCGCGAACACCGCAAAGGGTTTGGCAATCACAGGCTTCCAGCATCATGAACGGATCGTAAAGGACGCGGAGGGGCGGGTTGAGAATCAGCAGGCGGCGATCAGCGAGTTCATCGCCAGCGCCAACCCGCCCGCCGAATCGCTGCTTCGCTTCCTGCGTGAACACCGCCCGGGCTGGGCAGACAACATCGCCAAGGTGATCAATCCGGAACTGCTGCTGCTGTGCAATCTGTCACCATCGATGATCGAGGCAGACCCGGAATCGCTGTACGGCCTCTCGCTCGACTTGTCGCGCATCCACACCCCGATCTTTGCCGATGAAGCGCAAATCCAGAAGGAAATCGAAGCCGCGCGCAGAACGCTTGAAGATTTGCAGCGGGCTCACACGGCCGACGTAAAGCAGCTGTCTGTCTTGAACGATGTCCGCGCGGCAGCACAGACGGAATACCAGAAAAACGAAGGCGAGTTTGAAAAGGCGCTATTGGCTGACGAAACGCTGACCACGGAAGAACTGGGCGCCATCCGTGCCGTAGAGGAAAGCAAGCGATCTGCGAAGGAGGAGGCGGCTCACAAAGCGGCGATAGCCGGCACCAGCATCGGCGGACTTAGTACCTCGCTGAAGAATCTCCAGACGCAGCTGGGCAAAGATCTGAAGTCTGTCGAGGAAACCTACAAAGGCCGCACCAATGCCCTGAATGCCGAAAAGGCGGGCCTCGTGGAACAGTTGACCGCGGCGCTGGCCAAGGCCGCGTTGCGCAAAACGGCTCGTGTCGAGGAACTCAACCGCGAGCGTGACGACGTCCTTGCCAAAGAAGGAGTCGATACGGCCAAGCTGCAGGAAATGGAGCGGGGCATCGCGGCGGCGGAGCAGGGCGTCAGAGAGTCATCGGAATGGGCGGAACGGGTGGCGGCATGGCAACTTTGGAGCAGGAACGATTGGCCGCGCACGGCTAAGCTCGCCGAGGAAGCCCTGGAACACCATAAGAAGGAAAAGCAGCACCTGGACGCCCGAACGAAGGCAGACAAGGCTTGGGCGGAATGGTCAGGGCACGAGCGCAAGCGGATGACGGCGATGGCCGATGGCGCTGAGCGTTCGCGGCTGACCGCGCAGGAGACGCGCACCAAGCTCGTGCGCATCGATGATTTTCCGCCGGACCAAGCGACGCTGGGGCTCCACTACGAGTCGTCATGGACCAACGAAGAACTGGTCGGACAACTGAATCAGCTGCTGTCTAATCGCCGGGTAAGCGAAGGCGATCTGAAAAACCGTATTCGCGAAATCAAGATCGCATTCCGAAACGGACACGGCTCGCCGACTGAACAGTATTTCGAGATGATCGCCGCCAGTATTGATCCGGATGACGACAATCACCGCGCCTGGATCGAACCGCTGCGGCAGTGGTACGACGGCCGGCACGATGAATTCCTGCGCACACTGTTGCTCGAGGCGCAATCCTTCGGCCGCCTGGTCAATCGCTTTCACTCCGACGTGCTGGACTTCGATAATCAAATCAAGAGTTTCAACCGCAGCATGCGCACGGCGCTGGATCAAACCGTGGTCTTCAGGCGTATATCGCAGATATCGATTGAGTTTGTATCGACGGTCGATCAGAAGGCGTACTGGAAACCGATCAAGGATTTTGTCGATACGCATCATGCGTGGATCACCAGCCTTGGCCGGGAACTGCCGCCACCGTCCTTCTCGGATGGGTTGAAACGGCTGATGGAGCAATGGGAGGTACGCGAGGGCATTCGCGCCGACCGATTGAGTCTGATCGACGTGCGCGGCGAGGTGGTCGAGAACGGCAAGATGAAAGCCTTCGTCGATGGCCCGAGCCTCAAGGAACTGTCGTCCAACGGCCTTTCCTATCTCATCCTAACCACCATCTGTGTCGCCTTCCTGCGCATGATCCGGGGCGACGCCAAGGTTCAGCTGACCATGGCGGTCGACGAGCTGCTCGACCTCGATGTGCGCAACATCGGGATCCTCGTCCAGATGCTTCGTGAGAACGGCATCGATCTGGTGTCGGCCTGTCCGGACGCGGACGTGGATGTGATGATGCATTTCGAGAACCGCTACAAGGTAGTACGCGACGAGTCCGGCCCGGAAATCCACCAGGCCGAACTCGACGATGATGAGGTGTCGTGTCAATAACCCGCTACCTGGCTAACTCCTAGGTAGGGGCTTGTGAAGGCAAGGCCGAAAGGTCAAAAGCTAAAGCAAGCCTGATTGACCAGACTCGGCGCCGTGAGGCGCTACGTTGTAAGCAGGACCGAAGACTCACCACTCCGTGCTTCCTTAGCGGGGTGCTCTGAAAGTAGTCGTAGCAGACAAGGCAGGGTAGCTACGAAACGGACGACTACCGCTTGAGCAATCAGGCATCCGGCTTACAACATTGTCGAAGGGAGCCAGGTCGCAAGGCCTGCGTCACCAGGCCCGTAAGGGCAACTCGCTGTGAAGCGACAAGTTTCAGGCAGCAACACCGCACCGGACTCCGTCCGGCCGTAGTTAACAGGAGCGAAGCGTGGCTGTTTTCGTGTTGGATAAACAAGGGCGTCCGTTGATGCCGTGCACCGAGAAGCGAGCCAGGCTGTTGCTGGCGCGTGGCCGGGCGCGCGTGCGCCATCTCGTGCCTTTTTGTATCCGCCTCGTCGACCGTCAGGCGGTATCTTGTGCGCTTCAACCGCTGCGCATCAAGATCGACCCGGGCAGTAAATTCACCGGCGTCGCACTGGTGCGTGATAGCGAATGCATTGACCAGGCAACCGGGGAGGTTCACCGCGAAGCTGCAGTCCTGAACCTGTTCGAATTACGGCATCGCGGCCGGCAAATCAGTGAATCATTGACCGCGCGACGGGCTATGCGTCGTCGTCGGCGCGGCAATCTGCGCCACCGCGCGCCACGCTTTTTGAATCGCGGAAACAAGCAACGCGGTTGGTTGGCTCCCTCGCTACAGCATCGCGTCGATACCTCGATGGCTTGGGTTAAACGACTGCGTCGCTGGGCGCCGGTGACGGCCCTGTCCACGGAGTTGGTGCGTTTCGACATGCAGTTGCTCGAGAATCCTGAAATCACCGGCGTAGAGTATCAACGCGGCACCCTGGCAGGGTTTGAGGTGCGCGAATATCTGCTTAATAAGTGGTCGCGCAAATGCGCTTACTGCAGCGCCGAGCACGTAGCGCTCAATATTGACCACATTCAGGCGAAAGCGAACGGCGGCTCGAACCGCGTCAGCAACTTGACGCTGGCTTGCGTGCCCTGCAACACGAAAAAGGCGGCGCACGACATCCGCGACTTCCTGGCAAAAGACCCTAAGCGCCTGGCGGCCATCCTGATGCAGGCCAAGCGGCCCCTGAAGGATGCCGCGGCGGTCAATGCGACGCGATGGGCCTTGGTGACTGCCTTGAAGTCGACCGGCTTGTCGGTCGAGACGGCGTCGGGCGGGCGTACGAAATTCAACCGAAGCCGACTCAGCATCCCCAAGACGCATGCGCTCGATGCGGCGTGCGTGGGCGACCTGACCTCGGTCACGGGCTGGCAAGTGCCGACGCTGGCCATTAAATGCGCGGGTCGTGGCAGCTATCAGCGCACGCGACTCAATAAATTCGGTTTTAAGCGAGGTTTCCTGATGCGCACGAAGTCTGTAAACGGGTTTCGTACCGGCGACCTGGTTCAAGCGACGGTGCCCGCATCAAGCAAGAAGGTGGGCGCCTACACCGGTCGCGTCGCGGTGCGCGCGACGGGCAGTTTCAATATTCAGATGGGCGGCAGCGCGGTTGTGCAGGGTATTTCGCACAAGCACTGTCGGCTACTGCAACGTGGCGTTGGCTATGGCTACTCGCTGATTCCCGTGGAAGGCGTAAAACCCTCCTCATTCCTCCCGTACCCTCACCGGACGCTGCTGGCTAAAGGGTGCTTCGCACCCAGTGCGGTGTAGGGTAGGGTATCCAACGGAGATTTTGATGAACTTTGAGCGCGTCATCCTGTTGCTGCTGTCGGGGGACTTCATCTGCAAGGTGAGTCACCCGGATGCTTTCAAATTCCTGGAACGCGAGGAGGAGAGGGCGGAGGTCGATCGCTACCTTTCGCGTATCGGCCGGCGTCTGGCGCGTACGTCGCACCAAGCGGGGTACTACCTGACCTTCATTCGTGTCGGAGAGGATGAGCGCGACACCGTTCGCAGCCACTTCGCCGAGATCAAGGGGACACTGACACCGGTGGTCCTCTTCTTCCAGCTCGTGATGCGCGCGACCGGGCGGGAAGACATGCTGATGCATGGGGCCATCATCGAGAGCAGCACCTTAATGTCGCAGATCGACCAGGACGCCGGCCTGCGCAACGAACTGCAAACCGTGGCCACGATCTACAAGGCGATCGCCGCCGACGGGGCGCACCGTTCGATGTTCGAACGCATCCTGCGCAAGCTCAAGGAAAGCGGCTACCTGAGCCTGGTCAATGCGGAACGCGGCTTTTACCAAGTGACCTCGAAGGTTGAGTATCTGCTCGAAGTCGTCCGCTTCCTGCAGGAAAACGATGAAACGCTCAAGGGCTTGGTCGAAGAGGATCAGACAGGGGAGAGCCAGTCCTTGCTATGAGCGCCTCGGCCAACCATCTGCATTCGGCGCTCAGCGCCGTCGCGACCCACAAGGTATTGATCGGCGAAATCTACGAACGCGGGTCTATCGTCCGCACCGCCGACAACGCGCGGGAGGTCTTTATCCTGCAGCAGCTGCGCATCCTGATCACGGATGGGCACGACAGCTTTCGTCTGTCGCGCCACCTGACGCGCTTTCTCGACGATCTTACCCAGAAGCAGCGCCTGTTCGAGCTGCTCGGCGCCGATATCGGCAAGCTGAATGACCGCGTCCATATGCTCCGGGACGAATACGTCAGCGCCTTCATGGATGGAGGGCTTGAAGACGCTGATCGAGTGGCCGCCGATTTCCACGACGCCTGCGCCGAACTCTCCGATGCCGTCACGTCGAGCATTTCCCGATTGCTCCTGCAGGCGGAAAACGACTTCGCCGCTGTGCGTGCGCTGTCGGCCAAGGAACGGCAGAACAAGCACTATCTGGATCAGGCGGATAAACTCAGCCAGGCACTGGGGTCGCTCGAGCGGATGAACATGCAGGAAATGCTCGATACGGGCTCGCCGTCCTACGCTGGGTTGTCGACGCCGTACAGGCGTCTGATTACCAATCGCCTGAATGAGTGGAATACCGAACTCAACCGGGTGACGGGGATCCTCAAAGACTATCTCTTCAAGCTCCGTCAGATCGCGCCCGACGTGAAGCGCCTGCGCGCCTTCGCTCGCTTCCTGCACCAGAATCCGGGGTACACGCTGCCGAATTTTGAGGAGCGACGTCATCCGCCGGGGTGGCTGACGCGAGACCCCGGCATGCGGTTGATGGCGCATCCGGACACCAGTGACAGCGCTACCGCTCCGGAGTTGGAAGCGCTCGCTCGCAAGCTCCCTGCGCCCAAGGTATCCATGAAGCCACAGCGCGAGGCCGGCACGCTGTCGCGGAAGTCCGGGGACCAGGTACCCATGAAGATTGCCCAGCCTCCTCACCGGATAGCCCTGCAGCGCCTCGGCAATGCAACCTTGCAGTCGGCGGCCCCGATCTCGGCGCTGCGGTGGAAGCGCGAACACGCCGGCGACCTCGATGTGCCTGACGACATCTGGCTTTTCTTGGTCCTGCACTCCCGCGATATCGACAAGCTGCCGTTCCGCCGCATCGCCTATCAGTCCATCGGACACCCCGGCGACGCGCAGATCAGCAAGAACATGTTCATCAGGGATGTGATGCTTCGTGGACGCTGACCTCGACGCCCGAACCGTCCAGCTGCTCCTGCGCTGCGTCCAATCGCCTCTCGACCGCTTCCCGACCACGGTGGCGCTTGAAGCCTTCCGCGCCAGGTACCAGGACATCGGCCGGCAAAAACGCAAAACTATCTACCTCTCCGAAGCGGACAAGGAGAAGATTCGAGCGATTCTGCGCAGTGATGGCATCGATCCGCAAACGTCCCCCGACGCATGGCGCGGCCTGAGCCGAACCGACGCGCTTGCACTGGGCAACAACGAGAAGCTGGCCAACGACCCGGTGAAGCGGCGGCGCGTGGCAATCAAAGCGCTACGCCCGGATCAGTTCCTGACGGTCAACGGTGAGCGCATGCGCTTGCCCGCCCGTTGTCACCTCGATATCTACGAAGCGGTCGACGTCACGGCTCACGATTGGATAATCGTCGTCGAGAACTGGGAGGCCTTCAACGATATCCACGTGGCCACGGAGAGCCTCTCTTTCCCCGGCGCGGCCCCGTTGGTTGTCTGGCGAGGAGATAGTTCGATGACGCGCGCGGACGCGATGCTGGCCTGGATCGGAGGGCTGATGCAACCGGTGGCTGCGTTTGTTGACTATGACCCGGAAGGAATGATCATCGCCCGTGCGCTACCGCGACTCCAACGGATTGTGTCACCGCCGCTGGAGGTGCTTGAGCACATGCTTGAGGCCGGCGTGCGCGGGCGCTACCTGGCGCAGATAGCGCATTGCCAGAATACCCTGGATGCGATGACAGACGATCTTGTCCGCCCGTTGTGGGAATTGATTCGACGCGCGGGCAAGGCGCTGCCTCAAGAGTGGCTGGTACGCATCGAGAAGTAGCGCGGAAGGGGGAAGTTTCCGCAGCCGCAAGGGCACCGTCTCACCCCACCGCGTCTGACCGGGCGCAAGATGGCGTAGCGGATATGCTCCGACGACGACCCCACCACTCCCCTTCCTGCCGTGCCTCCGCGCATTGCGGCAGAGAGGGCTTTTGGCGGAAGGCCGTTCAGATTCGGCTTCGCCATTTTCTTTCCGTCCGTGATTATTGATCTGCTGTGGGTTGCATGTCGTCATTGTCTTGGAAGAACAGGGCTTCGTCTGCACGGTCGCAGAAAACCATTCCACCACCGACCAGACAAACGGACTTTTGTGCCAAACGCGTGGAGTTTATAAAGTTACCCCAAGTGATTTCCCCTTTAAGGAACATGGGCGCCATGCGCAAAAGTCGTTTTAGGTGCAGCATCACTTTTTCCAATCTTTCCGTCGCGTTATGCCGATTGATCCGGAACGCCTTCGGCTTTGCATTCTTCCGGCGTTAGGAACCGATCAAAGCCGGGGGGCATTTCGTTTGAGTCCAGCGCCTCAGCCGATATAAGAACGATGTTAGCGCCGACGTATGCGGCGCGGCACGCTCCTGACTCGCTTAACGCGGACATACCGCGTCCGGTCGGTCCCCACATGAGGAAGTGCTTGGCATCGCCATCATGAAAATTGGCCTTGAACGGCACTGTAGATTTGGTATTCAGCAGGGTCATTTCGATTACATCCTTTCCGGTCAGACTTTGATGACAGCCAACTCGTAGCCGCACATCCAGTCTTCACCCGCACCACCATCGTCAGTCACGACGCCATTGTCCAACTGCTGACGAATGGCGGTTTCGAATTCCGCGACGGAATCGCAACCCATCTCATCAAGGTCTGCGTCCGTTACTTCAATCTTGATTTTCATGTCCTAATTCTTTCCGGTCACGCAAGAACTGACGCAGCGATGGAAACCACGTTGGTTCCTTGCGGAAGCTCCGTTCCGATTGGGGCACACTCCACCTCTTCTGGGGAAATAGCCATCGGACCCAATGTGGCGGAAATTACATCGCTATTGCCGATCACCACCAAGCGGCCGTTTTGGGCGCCCATTCGCAGCGCATTTACTAACGCACGCCGATTTGTGACCGCAGTCCCATCAAGGACTACACAGAAAACGCTCTCATCGGGGTTAATCTCAATATTCATGATCTTTCCGGGGATCTATTGTTTAGGGGGCCGGTGTGTAATCTTTGCACTGCGATGAATCCTTCCAGCCAGGCCACGCGCACTTAAAATAGTGATTTTCGCGGGCAATAAGCGGCGTGCAGCGCTCACTAGCGGGCAGGAACTGCACTCCTTGTCGATCCTCCGCATCGATCAGTTCGATTCGCATGTTGTACTCACATTTCGCTTTTGTGCCGTCCTTATATGTCAGCACAGCAAGCACCGTGGCCTTGTCTTCAGGAAGAGTTTTCACTTCCTGCACCTCGATGTTTTGGGCGCGTTTCATGTTTGGCGTGAGTGCTGCTGGTATTACTTGCTCGGCGTAGGAGCAACTTGAGGCAATCACCAGGGCGGCGATCAGCAAGGTTTTCATGAGTATCTTTCCGTTTCAATCAAGAACGCTGGCAGTAACTTCGGTGCCTGGCGGGTACGACCCCATTGGATTCAAGAGCACTCGCAAATGTATAGGGCCGGTCGTCACTTTGTCAGCGCTTTGACAGGCTCTCTCTCTGATGTCGAGCCACCATTCGCCAACATTGCTAGATAGCAAACCCTTCGCTTTATCTCGTGTTGTTTCTTGCGGTTGCGGCTTCTGCACGAGCCTTCCAAAGTATCTGCACTCCGACTTTTTGCGATCAACAAGCTGAACCAAATCACCTTGTTCGCTCACCGGTGTAACACCTGTCACCAGAAGGAGCTTAACTGGCTCTCCAGCCAAGGCTGCGGCCCCAGCCAAAGCAAGAAGGCAGGCTAACAGGAGTCGTATTTTGTCCATATCAAATCTTTCCGGTCTGTAGCTCTCATGGTCAAGGGTTTGTTGATTCGCGTTAATTTGCATGCTCATCTTTCCGATCTACTTCGAAGCAGCGGCACGGCGCCGCAATTCGATTTCACGATTTATTCTGGAACTACCCAACCCATCTTCCGGAAAGATACCGACGCCGCAGTGCGGACAGGCGGGGACCATAGACCGGCTGCGCCACACGCTTTCGACCTTGCGAGCAGCCAGCAAATGCGTTTCTGCTTCCTTAGCTTTGGTCAGGGAATCTCGATCCCGTTGCAGTTTGCTGAGCGCCCGGTTGTATTCGTCCGACAGCATCTCCAGCGCCCAGAAAGCCGACAACTGGACGCCACATTTCACGCACCGAACGATGTCACCGCGAGCATCCAGTTCAATGTGCTTGTGATCGCACTCTCCGGGTTCTGTGGATCGGTGCTTGCGCTTGTGTTGGAGTTGCCAATCGCCGATCTGGATGATGTCAGCCATCGCTACCTTTCCGTCAGTGGCTCATGTCAGTTTCGCGGCGCTTCGCATTGCCGTTTTTTACGCATTTCGGGCAGTAATCGAGAGAGCCAAAAGATTGCCAGCCACCCGCTTTGAGCGCGACCCTGACTTCCTTCTTTGACACGTTCATGTGGTGCCAAACCTCAGTCTCGCCGCAACCGTCACACGTCCATTGAATAGAGGTTTCAAGCACGTCGATCTTTCCGGTCAGTCTTCGTCTCTTGACCAGCTTTTCGCCAAAAGCGCAGGTGAAGAGGTTTCGACAATATCCACCTTTACGACTTCGAGCGAATCGATACCGGGGAAGGGGTCAGCCTCAAACACTTTCAGCCTAACGCTAGAGAAAAATTCAAGAATTGGCTTCCGCTCGCACCAAATAACCTCCTTCACCGGCCTGCCATTGACTTTCAGCCCCCAAAATCCGGGGTCTTCCTTTGGTACAACAAGGTCAAATTCGACAGCCATTTTCTCTATCCTTTCCGAGATCAACTATTCAGTTCGGTTTCCAGGGAGCGGGGGCACTTCCAATTCACCGCTTCTGCCGGAGCATCGCCTTCTTCAATCCAGTGCGCGAGGCACTTATCCCACTCGGCGAACTTTTCCGCCTTCGCACCTTCACCTTCGCGGGCCAGCGTTTCCTTGAGATCAAGAAAGTAAGCGGCGAACTCTTTGCGGGCTTCGGCTTCGGTCTTCATGGGCCGCTCCGTAAATCTCGTTTTGATAGGCTCTATTATACCGTTACGCGTAACGGTTTCAAGCTTTTTCCGCTATGGAACGTAAATATTTCTCATGCACCGCCTGGCGCACAACGTCGGCCTTGTCCGCGCATTCGCCACTCGAAATCAGCGCCTCAACCTCGGTAAACTGTTCCGGAGTCATGAACGCCTCAACCTTCGGCTTGCTGGCGCGCAGCTCCCGCTGGCGCTTTGCGCTGGTCGTGTCTTTGCCTCGGGGCTTCTTTTCTTCGCTCATCGCGTCCTTGTGTGTAAAAGCCGCCACGCGGCGGCTGGTCTTGCGACTATGCTTTGCTGCGCTGCCGGCGCATACCGATCTTTCCGGGAGAGCGAACGTTATTCGTACCAACGCTCAAAATTAAGTTCACTGGCCTTAATAGCTGCTGCTGCCAGCTTGCGAACGTCGGCGGCTCCTTCCGCAATCGCTTTTAGCACGTCAAGATACAAAGAATCTTCCAGCACATGCGGAGTGCACGACCCTTCTTCTTTGGCGGCAGCGGCAATTTTGGCAACCCGTTCCTCTACGTCACGTACTTTCACTTTTCATTCCTTTCCGCTCTATCCGTTTGCCTTGTCGTCTTGCGCGACCAAGCCTTGAAGTTTTTCCAGAGTGTCATGCATACTGTCGCCCCGCAGCTGGGCAATTTCGAGGTGCCCGTTGTCAGCGAGACCAAGCACACGGACGGCAACGCCGGGCCAGCCCGGCCAGTCCATGCCATTCACTCCGGGATTGGTCGCCATCCACTCATCCCACTCTTTGCGTTCACCGTCATTCAAGCGATTCAGCATGGATTTGCCCTTGCTACTCGGACCAATAAACAACGTATGGTAAGTGGCTTCAGTCATCGTCATCTTTCCGGGAGGTTAGATGAAGAAAAACAGATTTGTCGGAGAGACACCGCATGGCTTGGCGTTGTCGGCAAATTGCACCTCCACGCACAAGTATTCCACTCCCGCTGAGCCTTGCGTCAGAAAGCGTGTGATATGCCCAAGTCCGCAGGTTTCGGAGCGTCCTTCGAGATGGCCGTCCTTCAGCGCAACCGTGGCGCCTGCCTTGACCATTTGCATCGGAACCTTGGCATTGCTGAATTCAATGTAAGTAATCATCGTTGTCCTTTCCGGGGTCAATCAGGGTTCTTGCAAAACGGACTGCTTTTGCCTGCGCGACGGGAAAGCTCCCAGACCGCATCGGCATACTCGGGATCTTCGTAGCCCACGGCAGCCGCATACGCCTCCAGTGCTGGCTTGGCGTATTTATCCTTGAGCTTCAAGAGCCAGAATTCATCGGGCTGTCCAACGGCACCAAATTCGACGCATTCAGGGTTGGCGAGGATAGCGGCAACCAGCTCCGCAGCAGTCCGGGGGTCGCCCGGCAGCTTCCGAAGGTTGATGACGGCATACTTACCTTTGCCGGTCGGATTCAGATTGCGATCAAGTTGCATGTTGTTTTCCTTTCCGTGGTTACGCCGAGCGCTTGAAGCGCGCCCATGCGTCAAGTCTTTGTTGTTCGGACAAGGGGCGGCGAGCCAACCCTGTCTTCAGTTCCTTGCTCAAAATGTCTTTCAGGTTCATCACATCTTTCCGTCGAGTTAAAATCCGGCCCACTTGAAGGCGGCAATCCGAATCACGGACGTATTGGCGACATTTCTAGCGTCATTACCAGAAAGGCCAGCTTCATCTTGGAGCCTGTGCGCCAGTGCGCGAACTTTCCCGTTCGGCAGCACACCGGAATCGTCCAGAGCTTTTAGCTCAGCTACGCAATCCTTCAGGTCAGCATCCGAAACTGAGGCGAGGATTTTTTCAACTGCGTTCATGGCTTCCCTTCCGTTCACTGCTCGGTAATGCTCTGGCAATGTGGGCATCCCCACCAAATAATGCCGTCCTTCTTGTAGCGGGTCGAATAGTTACTCTTGCCGACCGGGCAGATAGGGCACGACCGCAACTTGGAGCACCGGCCCTCGGAAACCTCAACGTACCCAGCCAACTTCATGGCCATGGCGAACGGGGTGATTACCGGGTCACGAATACTACGATTGTCATCCGACATGGTGTCGCGGTAGTTTTGCTCGGCTTGCGCCAGAACCGATGGGTCGATTTTCAACACAGGAATCTTTCCGGCTAGAGTGCAGCAGCTTCGTCGCGCACAGCTTTCACCAGTCGCGGGTCTGCGTTGCGCTCGAAAATTTCGTTCTCGCTGATCGCGTCGCCGGCGTATATCGCCGTCACCGTGCCGCCGTGGAAATCTCCAAACAATGGCAGGGCATGGATAGCTTCCCTTGCCGACTTCTCGTCGTCAGGCAGTTCAATTACCGCCGTCATGTAGCGCTTTGCCATTTCAGTTTCCTTTCTGTCAGTGGCTCATGTCAGTTTCGCGGCGCTTCGCATTGCCGTTTTTTACGCATTTCGGGCAGTAATCGAGAGAGCCAAAAGATTGCCAGCCACCCGCTT
>Ga0209125_1000727_pt1 | contig 38346 bp, 25 predicted proteins | sample BarGraIncub1131A_FD_184503 | JGI IMG/M metagenome (GOLD analysis project Ga0209125, IMG submission 184503) | Arctic peat soil microbial communities from Barrow, Alaska - Barrow Graham LP Incubations 11-31A (SPAdes) (version 2) | ecosystem: Environmental > Terrestrial > Soil > Wetlands > Peat... | reverse complement strand
TTTCTTTGATATTCAAATTTTACGCAATAAAAAAAGAGAACCAAAAGGCTCTCTTATGCGATTCTTACTGGAGCTAGCGGGCGGAATCGAACCGCCGACCTACTGATTACGAATATGTTACTTCCTATTTGTCCATCTTATTCATTGCTTATAATTCCTAGTAATAAGCCATTCTTCAAATTTTGCGTTTAATATTTCAAACTAAAAAAACCTTAAAACACAGTTAATTTTTACAAACAATCCCCAAATAATCCCCAACACGTGGGTTATAATTTTTAAGTCTATAGGACCTGTTATATATGTTATATATGTTATATATGTTATATATGTTGTAAATGTTATATATGTACAAACAGCTGCAAACAATTGAATCATCCAGACCATTTTGAGCCACTATCTGATTGGAATACTCATCTGAAACTCAAAACAGTCCGGATTGTTCAACCAGGCATATCCGTCAGAATATACAACGCTATCTTTTGAAACAGCTACATGGTCTTCTGATAAATTTTTTTCAATATTTTTTTTGATCAATTAAATTAGAATATAATCCACAATAATTCAGTTATTTAAACAATACAAACTTAGGTTATTCTCTAAAAGGAATTTTCGACTTAATAATTTTAATTCCATTCACAACACAACTTCCATCTTTCTCAATTTGAATGTTCTCTAATTCTAAATCTTTTGAAATAAAATGTGAAAGCGCTTGAAATATGAGTTGCTGATTTTTACAAGGTCCTATTCTTAAAGATTTAATAGGAAGATATTGTTCATCTTGATTTTTTACAATTATTTTTAAGAATGGAATTATTTTCCCATTTCTAACTCTATATTTAATCAAGTCCTTAACATCTCTTTTATCTTCCATTGTTTTAAATAACGGAAGAAAAAGCATTCTTGATTCTTTTTCTTCTTTAAAGTTTCCATCTTTAAAATAACCTATAAAAGTTAATAAAATGTCTTCTTCTAACTTCAAGTATTCTCTTTTGTGATCTTTATTTTTGCTAAATACATTTAGCAAATCATTAATTCGTCTATCAAGAATACTTGATTTTATTTTGTCTTCATATACAACATCAATCGACATATTTGTACATTCCATTGTTTTATCTTTATTTACTACACTATTACCAAGAAAAGCACATTTATTTAAATCAAATTCAATTGCTATTCCACCACCGTTACTATAGTATTTCCATTGGCTTAATAGATCCTCATCTCTACAAAAACATATTGCATAAATATTCTTTTTGAAAACTAAATCTTTGCTGTCATTATTAATGATTCTCTCATAAAACTGAATAAGTTCTTTCTCATCAGCGCTTTTACGAAAATCATCTTCTCTTTTCTTCAATGAATCTTTTAGAATACTATATCCATCATTATATTCCATAGAATCATTTAAAAAAGCTAAATTTGAAGCCCACAATTCACATATCGAGTTCTCATCATTAATTTTTTTTAAAATATTAATACAATTTTCTAGCGATGTATAGTGAAAAAAAGAGTTATTTTTTTTATGCTGCTTATTTACATCGGTTATTTGCTTAAAGACGGCGTCAAAACCTCTTCCATAGGTAACCCAATCCATACTAATATTCCTCCTATATTATTTTATGAACTCTTGAAATTCAATATTTTTAAAAAAACAATTTGCTACATTACATTCACTCTTTTTATATTTGCACTTTCCTTCTTTTTTCCATTTTTCACCTTCATATATACAATTGAGATAATCTCCATCAGAATCAGGAAATGGTTTTGAAAGAACAATCCAATCATCCTTCATGCCGTCAAATTTTTTAAATTCTATATAATTATTATAAACACCCGTTACAAAATAAAAACGCTTTTTCTTTTTTACCAACTCATTTAATAGTTCATTTATTACTCTTATGCTTGTTAATTGATTTTCTGTAGTATTATATCCACTCTCTCCCTCACTCACATAAAGGTATAAATCTATTAACAATACGTCAAATTCTTCATCATTATTTCTAAAATCTGTGATAATTTTTTCATAATAATCTGTTTGATCTAAACTAGCACCTTCATAATCGCAATTATATTCATGATTATTCTTTAAAATACTATATTCTTTACTACCTTCTTCGGATTTTTTTTTGAAAATTAATTTGAAATTTTCAAATTCATTTGAATCATTTTCTATAAGATATATCTTCATCTAGTAACCTCCTAAAATTATGTATCTTAAAATAAATTGTGTAATTAATCTAAATAAAAGATTGGCAAAGATACTTTAAAACCACCTTCCGAATCGATTCTCAACTCTTTATCAAATACCTCTTTAAAATAAGCAGACAGTGCATAAAGAGTAATCCCATTATTCGACTTAATTTGTTCATCTGAATCTTTTATATTTTTAATCACTAAATAATTTTCAGAAGAATATATTTCAATATCTACCAATTCTTCTTTATTTTTTAAACTGGTATGCTTTAGAGCGTTTTCAACTATAGCAACAATAAAATAGTAAACATACTCCTTTCGACCTTGCTCAATCACAATTTTTTTCTCCCAAAAATTATCTTTATATATTACTTTTGCGTTAATTAAGGTTCCCTCTTTAGCATAAGAAATTTTATCAAGATACTCACTTGGAAGTTTATCTAGCTTCTTAGCTAATGGCGATTTACTTTTTGATTTCAACTCACCCAATATCGATCTTGTATATATTTTACTAATCAAAGAATTAGCCCCTAATTGTAAGACTCTTACTGCTAAATCAATAGACTCAGGTTTCTCTTTATAAACCAACGCAAATTTACAGCTTTCTATTAAAAAATCATAAGATGAATGATTTGCTGTTTTATCATTAGAAAGTGCAGTAACACTTTTTTCAAGACTTTGATTTTTCATAAATAGGTTATTGTTGAAATCATACTTTAATCTCTTTATAAAGTAGAATCTAAATGCAATCACAATTCTGATTTTTCTTAGAACACTTTGTCTTTTACTTTGAGGTTTGAATTCTAATCTTATAAAAATACTATCCATTAGAAAACATTTTTCATTCTTGATATTTTTCTTGTAATTATCAGAATCGCTTTCATATAGGTTCTCTAACTTTATTATTACCTTATTAATATATCTTTCCTTTGTAGTATTGTCAAAACATTCATTTATATACAAGGTGTCGCCTATTTTAGAAGAGTTCTTAAGTTCAACTTCTAATTCTTTATACTTAAATGATCTTTTATTTATTTCTTCAATTATTTCAGCCTTTTCTTCATTTTCTTCATTCCTCTTTTCGCTTATTATGTAATACTTTTTATCATTGTCCAAATTTTCATTATTATTTAATACTTGCTCTCCTAAAATAGAGGCATTACATGAAGATGTTAATAAAACAATTATTTCAAGTAGCTTATCGTAATATTGATTTAAACTTGTTAGGGTATTATTTTCTTTTGAAACCAAGTGTTTATAATAATCAATTGTATTCATTATTTCGTTATTCATAGCAACTTCGTAGTCATCATTTTGGTTCATATCCACTTCTTTGGCAACTTCATCTTTTTCTAACGAAAACTTTTCAGGATCATCTTTCATCGAACCATTAAAATTCATTAGAATAAACCTACGAAATTTTTCTAAGTAGTATTCTTTTATTTCATCTTTTATTGAAGATTCTTTTTCCGCTAATTCAATAATACCTTCACATAATATTGATGTATTTTCAAGATATAACAAATCCCTTAAGTACTTATCTATTGAATATTCTTTTGTCTCTTCTGGTCGCTTGTATTCATATCCATTTATTAATCCATGTTCTAGCCAGATACATAAAGATTCATCATTACTTAAACATATCAGTTTCTTAATTTTTGTTGCATACCATGAAGTAAATTTTGTTTTATCAAAATAATTATCATGCCCGATTTTTTTATTGAAATTCATAATTCTATTTATATTTTTCAGTCGTATTATGAATTTTGAATTTAATCCAGCCAAACTAGATATTAAAACCTCTAAGAATACCTTATTCATTTTATTTGTGAAATTACTCTCATCAGAAATAAAATCCAAGATAGACCATAAATCTACAAGTTCTTTATAATTTTTTCTTGCATCGTTTCTTTCATCAATATCTCCAATTAAATAATCTAACAGAATAATGTCAAATTTAAAAACAGCATCTAGTATGCTTTTTCTAAACGAAAGAAATGGTCTAGAAGTAACTTTTATATATGATATTAAATACTCTATTTTTATTTCATTTTCTAAATTTTCATCTTGTAGTTTTTCTAGAATTAAGCTATATAAGACTTTTGATACCTCATTTGAATCGTTTTTCATCTCGTTTATTTCACTTAATTTATTATAAACGTTGTGTGTACATTCCATCCGCCGATAAGCTCGCTCTTTTAGTATTGTATTAACTTTCGTTTGCTCTAGTATCAGTTCTGAAGAAACACTATATTTTTTTATTTGATTAAACCAGTATTCAGCAAATTCATTAGTGCTCGATAATTTATATAATTTCTGCAAATCTTCAACTAACTGACACATTAAACATGAATCTTGATGATTCCGTATCGAAGGGATACTTAAATTTATAAAGGATAAAAAATTATCCGCATTGTTTACATAATTAATAATTGTAGATGGAAAACATCTGTTTATAAGAACAATAACATTTTGAAATATATTAACTTTGACTTTGCTTTCATAAGAAAAAGCTTTCTCTGGGAAGAGTGAATATATTAAACTTTTTGCTCTGTAGAAAGTTTTTCCTGAAACAATTGTATCATCAACATAATGAAAATTAATTATGGCTTCACGATCGGATAAGATTATATTCTTATATAGGCTTGAGATATTGCTATATTTCGTTTTAATATTATCACGATATTCTCTTTCTCCATCAAGATTTATTACAATTGAAGCATTCAAAAATATTTTATCATTAACTTCCCCAACAAAAGCTGCATTAGAAAAATGTATCGGAGTTACAATAATATCAAAAACATGTTCTTTGTTTTTCTCCAAGCTTTTTCTTTTTTGATTAATGATTGAATCTTTACAGTCGTTTATCCACACTCTAAAAGCACTCTCAGTTTTAACTTTTTCAAAAAGTTCGTCCGTCTTAAAATAATATTGAAAATGATTTCCTTGTCTTTGAAAATGTTTGTAAATCAAGAAATCTTTTAAATATTTTATGTTCCCATTGGTTCCAGGCAAAATTTCGTTATTCATATTTGATGTCGAATTTAATCCCACCATAATCATAGGCACTATAGATGCTTTGTTAACTTCTAATATTGCTTTTTCATCAATATAGTTTGTTCTTGGAAAGCAGCTATTGCATACATATGGTTCTTCCCAATTGCTTTCTATGAGTATAAAATATGAAACTTCATTGGGTGAAAAAGTCCTAGCAAATATTTTTCTATCAATTGGTTTTGAAATATCCTTCCAATATTCAAATTCTAAATTGGTTAAACTATTTTTTTGTGATGACCTCTTCTCACTTAAATCTTTGATCACTATAACTGCGATATTATGAATTCTAGAGTTTAGTTCCTTGATATTATCTGGCTTAATTTGCCTTTTAATATCTGCAATAATTTTATTAAATGTTGTTAATGTGCTATTTATTGGCACAATGATTATAAATACTGATTGATTAAAACTATCCTCCCAATTTCTAAACTTCAGATCATTATTTTGTTCATAAATTACACATCTTGTTTCTTTTCTCCAGATTACGCTCAATGCTTTTTGAACTTCATTGATCAGAATTTCTGAATATGGTTCATAACCGATTAAAACAATGTCTTGTTTGATTTTTTTATCTACTATTTTTTTTGCAATTAAATAAGCAAATCGTGTGACATAATAACTCGAGCTAAAAATCAATGATGCCTCAATAAATCTGTCTGTTATATGGATTTTCGATCCGATCCGGGTATGGGCAGATTTTAAACAACATCCGAATGCTTCCCCCTGCATATCTCTATTTAAATCTTTTTTTACTTTATCTTCAAAAAGTGTGTAAATACCATCATTAATTAGTACATCAAATGGGAACATCTCAAATTTAACAGCATTCTTTGGTTCTTTTGACTTCCTTTTTTGTGCTATTTCACTAACAATCTCTTGGCAAATACTAAATTTTCCTTTTACCATTTCAAAATATGCTGAACTTTGCAATGTTGAGTTTATATCTTCTCCAAAAAACAAAAATTCATTTTCTAATCCTGCACTACCTAAATATAACTGGTGATTTTTCATAGCAGGACATTTTCCGCGTTTATTATAAAATATTGCGAAGCTCCTAGTAAAAGCTATTATAAATTCAGGAGAACAATTAATTATTCCAATTGCTTTTAGCTTTTTTTCCTCATATATGTTTAGTAAAAATATGATTAGTATTTTTGAAAAAGACTCAATAAGTTGCAATTCTTCAATGGCTTCAACATTGACTAAGAAAGCATAACTTGATTTCGAATTAAATTCATCATATTTGCGTTTAAAAGTTTTTGCAAGTTCTTCTATTCTTTTCTCCTTTAATTCACGATTATATGAGTTTGTTTGACAAAGATTATTTTCATCAAATTCATTTAACAATTTTCTAAAATCAATTTTTATAATTTCAATATTTTTAATTTTTCTAAAGCTCGAATAATTCAGTGTCGCATTTATCTCTCCATTTCTTGGTTTGATTTCCGATTTTAATGGTAGTAAAATCAAATAGTTTGTCCCTGGAAAATGATAGTCATATGACAGACTGCAAGAACTTTCAATTTTGTCATAATTACCCATATAAACATCTTTTGCATTGACAATGACATTTGATGAACTACATACAGAAAAGAATCCATTGCCAAATTTTACAATTGTATCGAATATTTGCAACCCGTAATGAAATGCGGCATTATTTCCGATCTTATACATAGTATCCCATAACACTTGTGTTTCGTTACTCGGATCAAAAAAATCAATTAATTCGATTTTTTCTTTAAATTTAATCTTAGTCTCATTATCAATATTATATTTGGAATCAAGATTAAGTTTGAAATTTTCAGTGATTCCATTTTTAGGATTAAAATCAGTTAAAGCAATTTCAAGATAATAAGGTTTTTCGATATTATAGTGTGGATAATTCTCTTTAAGAAACTGTGCTCTCTCAGTTTCATATATACGAAAGCTAAAATAACTAACCATTGAATACTCAGTTGCATTATCCATAAGTTGTAAAATACTATCTGCATAATCTTGAGATTCTTGTAATAAATTATTTATGTCCTTCATATTTACTTGCATTTTTTTATCTTTTTTCTTCCCAGAACTAGCTTTTTTTTCACTAAATACGAATTTCGAAAATGATGCAAATAGAAAGAAAGCCAAAAAAGATAAACCATTGCATTTTTCAAGAAGATCATCTAAACTCATGATTTTTCCTTGAACATCACTACTGAATATTTCATCGCTAAAAATACTATTATTTAAGTAATTGTAGCAAGTATCGATTAAAACTGCCTCATCTGAACTCAATGTTCCGAATTTCTCCATTATTTTTACAATTCGGTTATATAGACCATTATTATTAAGATTCAAATTAAATATTTCTTTGAAAAAATGTGATTTTCCCTTTAAACTTGATGTAAAAAAACCATAACTTTTTCTTGTAATTTTAATCAATGGAGGAATTTTTTCTAAAGCACCTATTCCATTTAATTGAGGTCTTATTATTTTATTCAGTAGAGAAAAACAAGTAACAAAGTAAATTCCTTTGTTTTCTATTTTTGATGAAATATTTTCGCAAAATAGAAAATGAGATGCTCTAAAATAGTCATTATCTTTTTCTAATATAATGTTAAAAACCAACTTCTTTTTATTGTCTTTTTCATGCCTAATTGCTTTTAATCCTTCATATATTAGAGGTATATATCTTAAATTATTTATATTTTTAGTTTCGCACTTAATATTAAAAAGATAAAATAGTTCAGGTTCTGAGCCTGGATTTGAAACACAATATTTATAATCTAAATTTAATTCAATTGATTCCTTATTAGGGTCATTAATATCTTCAACCATTTTTATGATAGTTAAATATGGATATTTCAATTCATAAAATGAAATTTTATTTAATTCGTTTATTTTCAGATCTATATCTGAAGCATAATTCTTTTGCTCAATGTTACAAATATAATTGTAGCATTGAGCAAAATCATTTTCTTCACAGTCAATATTCAATACAACTACATATTTTTTCATATATTTTACAACCGCTTGATCCATTTCTCCTCCAAAAATTACTTATTCTCAAGTAATAAATAATCTTAGTAAATTAATTTATTATTTTTGATATAAATCAATAAGTGTTTTTCCATTATCAAAGCTAGATCATGAATTCATTTGCCAACTACATCCAATATATACTTAGATTTAAACCTGTCATGTTATCGTTTTCATTGAAATGCTTTTAATTTTTAGAATGTTACCTTAGTGTTATTAGGCTTTTTACCATCAAAAGGATTTTTAATCTTTAATGTAACTCGAGAATATGTTTAGTGAAAATAAATATCTCACACAAATTATACAACTAAATCTCTTAAAATTCAATTGCAATATGTTTTTTTTATCCGTAGATTCTCTTAAATTCATTTTATCCATCCCTTGTCTAAGTAATATATCTTGGTGCCTTGAATATAAGTTGTGTTATCTCCAATTCAATTGACCTTTTTTATATAAAAGACTAAATTTTTTCATGTGCAATTTTAGAGATATACTTTTATTTTATCTATACTTCAAAATATTAAAGCACTTAGTTGCATCCAGATAATTATTTTTCCTTTATTTTTAGAGATTGATATTGTTTTCCTCATTTTTCATAGGGGAATAAGTGCATTATTTGTGCCATCGAATATTTCCACTAAATGAACGTTACTACATTGGTCCCACGCATCAGTCGACACATGTTCAAGTAAAATAATTTGAAAATGTTGATTATCGTTTAAAATATTTTCAAAATAGGTATCCATTAATTTGAAAATCTCTTTTACTTTATTCCAGTCGTCCTTTTTGGAAAGACTTTCTTTGCTCTTATTATAGTCAAACGTACTGTTGTTAAAATAAGGTCTACTTGGCTGGTCAATTATTAAAAAAGGCAAAATATATGGAACCTGATTATTTATTATTAATTGATGCATCCCGAAAAACAAACACAAGTGCATAAACAGGTGATCAGAGCTGCTTGTAATATTCGCTGTAGTTGTTGACTTACTTTTGCGTAATTTTAGAACCTTTTTGTTATAGTCAAATGTTGCTAAGTATGTACCATATTCATCCAAAGCAGATTCGGCAACTGTTATGTATGTTTGCACATAATCATTTAATGCGTCAATCATGGTTACTTTGCTTTCTTCTGGGGAATTGTATACATCTTTTAATTCCAAAAGTTCCTTTTCTTTAGCTTTAATTGATTCATCAACTGTATCTGGAGAATGTTCCTGATTAATTATTTTTAAAAATTCTGTTTTTATTTCACCAATCGAGATAAGGCGTTCTTTGTCATTTTTAACCGTATCATCGATATATGGCATTAACTCCAGTTTTTCCCTTATACTACTTAACTCTTTTTCAAGTCCCTCTATTTTGTCATCAACGCCATATTCAAATGGCATTTTATCTTTTATAGCTTTTTTAATATTCCCAAGTTCAAATTCTAGAACATTAAGAAATTGTCTATATTCATCATTAGAAATATTATCTGAAAACATACTGTTAATATATTTTATAGGCTTAAGTGCTGCTTCTTCCGCACCTAAACTTTTTTTATATGTTGCATATCGATTTTTAAAACGTCTTAACTTAGTAAGCTGTATTTCAACCTTTTGCTTTTTTAGTTTCAATTCTTCAATTTCTTTGTTTTCTTTAATTTCAACTAGTGAAAGATTCCCTGTCGCTAATATGTTTTTAAGCTCTTTTACACACTCATCAAACTCTATCAAATTAGGAGGAATAATTTTTGCTTCCTTCGCTTTTTTTATAATAATGCTTAAGTTTGTAGTCCGATTTTCAATCTCTTTTTCTAACAAGTTTTTATCTTTTTCAAGTTTCTGTATATCTCGCTCAACGCTAGCAATTTTATCTTGTATCATCAAATTTTCAATAGTAATAATTCCTAAAGCCAAATCAAAAATACGTGGTAATGCCTCTCTATACCTAGAAAGGTCCATTTTATCAAAATAATTTTTACTATGGTCAATAACATCTCCAGATAACGTATTAAATAGCATAAAATATCTATAAGATATCTTTGAGTTCTGCTTTAAGATTTTACCACCATAACCAAATGTTACTTTTGTATTTATTGAAAATTCTTGCTCAATAATTTCCTTTAATTGAGATTCACCTATAGTTGTCCATGGTAAATCTGGAATCTCTCCAACTGACGAAAAATAGTAGTCTGTAGACAAATTTGTTTCGTTTTTAAATTCGCCACGTGCTATTGTATATAATTTCCCATTGATATGAAAATTCAACCCATACCATAAAACATTTTCACCAATATGCTCATATGAAATATTACTCTCACTTCCACACAAACAGTAATCTATGATTTCAAGAACTGCTGTCTTTCCAGTTTTACTGTTACCAGTAATAACATTTACTTTATCATTCTTAAATTTCAAAACTCTCTGATCACCATTTTTTAACCATAAAATTATTTTCACAATATGAAATGTCATATTCATAATTCAACACGCAAGCTTAGATACAAACTACTTGCCGCCTCCCTCGCTAATATTTCAACCAAATTACTACTAGTAGCAATAATATCTTGTGCGGCTTTACCTAATGTTTTTTCATTAAAATCGAATTTATCAGCAGTAAAGAGAAGATTATTGTTTTCTATATATAATAATTTTAATTGTGACATCAGCAAAATAGAATTAATTGACAAAGGTAGTTTTTCTTCAAACCTCCGATTAAAATTTGAGAAAACAATATTTTGCTTTACCATTAATTCTTCAATGCTTCTTACCTTACTATTAGCATTTTTAAGATAATTTCTAATACTTTTATAACTCAACAAAGGTTCTATCAATAAGCACTTTGTTGTTTCCAATTTCTTTGTATTTCTCAAAACACTGAGAATAGCTATTCCTGTTAAGATTTCATTGCTCTGAAACGAATGTATGCTTTCCATTTAATACTTCGCCTCCCATTCTATTTTCCATCCAATCTGACTTTCATTAGATAAATAGTAAAATTCTCCATTACTTAAATCTACTCCTAAATCGGTGGTAAGCATTTTAAGTTCCTTTGCTCTAATATCATCTAGGCAGTTTAATGCATTAATGTTATTTATTGCTAAGTTAGTTTTAGTTGATCTATGTGATTTTTTGTGTAAATTCTTCCAAATAGAGGCAGCTGCTTTATGAAACTTTTCCAAGTCAGAATTTGTAATTTCACCATCGATATACCATTGATTTAGATTCATCTGTACATTAAGCATAAACTCAGAAAATTCCGCTACTTGAGATAAATCGTCAGCCCCTATTTCTCCAATTTCTATCAATTCTTTTATAAAAGGCTGTTTAAATAAATCATCCGGAAATACTGGTTTAAAGGATCTTACGGGTAAGGTTGTATTGCGATTTTTTTCAAAAATGCAGGTGTATTTTTTCATCCATTCATCAAATGTAATTATTTGATGTTTTCCCGCCTTGACATTCTTAAAAAAGTCCTGTTTAAGTTCAGAAAACAGTTCATTGAACACATCATTAACTCTATCATTTGCAATCATTTTTCTTTGTATATTTAATTTGATACTTGCAATAATTTCATCACCAGTATCTATAAAGTTCAGCTTTTTAATGAAAGATTTCAACACATTTGAATTCATATCCAATATATCTTGAATATGACTTTTTACATTTTCATCTTTAGTATCTTTTTCTAAATCAGACAAATAATCTGTAACTTCTGCAAAATTCAGTTTTCTATTTACAAATTCTTTGATGATAAATATAAACTTGTTTTTAGATATGTTTTTATTGGTAGCTAGGATAAATTCAGTATTTTCTAAATATGCTAATTGAGCTTTATTTGTTTTCCTTGCTTCTGTCTTATCACAAATAACCTTACACCAATTTGATAATGACTTCCATAAATCATCATCTTTATCTGTAAGATTATTTGGAACTTTCTTTGCATTTTTTTGAACAGTGTGTTTCAGTTGGACTAATTGGATGATTACTTTCCTATTTGAGGGTAATTCTATATGAACATCATCTTTTGCTTCAAATCCAATTGATTGGCCAGCATCTAATTTTAAAAGTTCGTTTATGAAATAGAAATATTGAAAATCAAAACCTATAATTTTTGTATCTGCTGAAGTTAAATCATACCTGTTTTTTTCCTCATTCACATAATCACCATCCCAACTTATATATATGGGATAATTATATCATATTATTCCATAATATAAATAATGATTTTCTTGTTGGCAGTGCGATATAAGCAGGATCAGGTGAGTGTTCTGTTTGAATAGCGCAAGTGTTACAAAATCGCTTGATTAGTGCAAATATCGTGTATTAAAGACTTGATATTAGAAATTCGCATTATGCTTTTATTAAGTCGCTCTAATTTTCATCAAATTGAAATTTTCTGGAGATTCATTAAATATATATTCTTTAATTTTCGTACTAATAAATGGTCGAATTCGGTACTGGGATGATTTTGTATCCCTTATGGAAGCTTCATTTATTAACCAACTATAAATCTCATCTGGGTTTTCTTTAGACATCATTTTCTTGATATTATCAACATTTATCACTTCTAGAAAACAAAGATTTTTAAACCAGATTTTTTCTTTTTCAGACATCCATTTTGTAGTTCGGTCATAAAATAATTTCAATTGATGAGCACCAAGACTAGCCCCATCCCTATGATTCATCGCCTCCAGATAAAGTAAGTAGGGGTACCCTTCAGTAATATCTATCAAATGATTAATAGTGTTTTCATCATTAATGTTTAAGCTATTTAAATACTCAACTGATTCAGCTATTTTAAATTCCTTTAATTCGTATTGGGAAATATACCTTACATATTTATCCCACTCTTGAGTTGTATCTAATAATAAATCTCTGCCTACGAATACAAGGTAAGTCTTAAAATTTTTTTTCTTAACTTCAGGAATGAAATATCTAATGAAAAATTCATTTAAATTTTCCTGAAAGCATTCATAATCATCGATTATTATTGCTAGATTTTTAAGACTTTTACTAATCTTGCTTCTGGTCGTTTTAAACTTCATTTTTTCTTTTAAATTTGTTGAACCTGATAAGATATATGAAATATCATTAATTAAGGCATTCGCAGCTGTTTGATTAAAATTTTGCTGTAAATTAAATCTTTTTGTTTTTTTACCAAATGGATCTGGGAGTCTACCTTCAAGCAGTCTCTTATTAATTTTATTTTGTACTTCATTAAATAATTCTATAACTTCTGCAGTATCAAATTTTTGTAATTGATCAAATATAATTTCATTTTTCATTTTACTTTTCTCACCAACAAAATTATTTGCAAATTTCCCTGCTCGAACAAGCATATTATAATACTTATTTAATTCCTCTCCACTCATATTTAACCTATCTTTGCCTAACTTAATAAATTGTTTCTTTTGTAGTAAATCAATCTTTTCCCATTCTTTAACTAATGCTGATACTTCATTAAAATAGCCTTGTGAGGTTGGTTGTATATGATTGGCACTTCTAACTAATTCTTCGGTTATATATTTTTCAAAAGCAACCTTTTTGTTACCGTCAATTTTTAATACTAAATACCCATTATCTTCAAGATAGATATCATCAAGTAATTTATTCAATAAATATGATTTTCCTATTCCTCCACTGCCTCCGATTGAAATAATACTGATTTTCCCGTTATTATTCGTTAACCGTTCTTTAATCTCTTCATACACTTCAACTCTTCCAATTATTTTATCATCTAGCATGAATGTGGTACTCCTTTCAAAATCAATATTTATAAAACGTGTAGATTGCCTTTCCAAGCGCACTCAGTACTTCCAACTGAACAATGTATAGCATCTTACTTCTTACTTCTTGCTTCTTGCATCTGGATTTCAATATTTTAATTCAGATAAGTCGAGTTGAGCCCATAATATCTTGTCTGCTCTTGACTTGTTTGAAAATGCAACTGTCTTATCGGGTAAACAAGTCCTCTTAATTTCACAATTCACCCCTTTTTTTCAGCATCTAATTCTTTACCTTCTATTTCTAATAAAACCTAACGCTTCTCGGCATAAGCTTTCTGAAAACTTGGCTGGTATCATGGAACGATTTGTCCTCATTGGGAGAATCTGATTTTTTCTCGACGGAAATGAACTCTTTTTGTCACGTTCCTTATTTTTTATGGGGCGGCGGTGAGTAACCTCGGGATTCATTGGTCGGGACTGTGGTTATATAATACGCTCGTTTAGGTTTTTTACCGGTGAATTCTTTGATAACTCTCACCTATATGCCGGATGCAGATGATCATCATGACCCGGATGTACTGGAAGATCTAACAGCACTGGTCACAAAGATTACAAACAGAATGCAAACTATAATCAGAATTTATTCACTTAAATCAAATTTTTCCACCGACACCTTTAAACTTATCTACAAAGGCAGAAATTTTCTGAAAAACGTTCTGTTTTTTTGTTAAATAGTGAGGGTTAAGCGGACTCATCTTAGGAAGAATTCCATTAAGTTCCGTACCGTTTTCACTGGCATATTCTCTTTTTAATGAGTTTAAAATATATCTTTTGGCAGCCTCTTCATTCAGTTTTTCCGTATTAATCAATTCTTCCGCTTCACGTTTTTGCTCCGTTTGAGCAAATGAGAAGAAGGCATCAATAATGTTTGCTTTATCTTGAATCTTGTCTAAATCTGTTTGGTTGATAAAATCGACGACTAAGCTTTCTTTTGCACGGTTTCCCACACTCGAACGAATTAAACGACGTACCTCTTCAACCAATAAACCCTTATCTTTTACATGCTTGTTCTTTTCAAAAATTAGCTCAAGAATGTAATCTAAATTTATCTCTTGGGATTTTAAAAGATCCACTTCAAAGACAACATCATCCCAATCAATAGTGGAATTTTCTTGATCCTTTCCATCTTTTTCACGTCGAAGCCAGTCACGAATATCATTATATGAAGAACGATAATCTTGAATCGTTCTTTCTTCGGGTACTTGAATCTTTTGCATCGCTGCGATCTCCTCATCACTGACATAATGAGTCGCTTTAAAATTTTCTAAAGCCTCCGGGTCATCGGGATCTACCAATTGCAAAGCTTTTAAACCCGTAAATTCATCATAATTCTGCAGAATATTTTCAACCCGCAAATATTCACCAAAAAGTTTAGCAAAGTCTTTTTTGTCCTTTTCAGTAACAATATCATCAGTACTAGGAAAACGTTCCCTTAGCTCTGTTACTACGTCGATATATCCACGACGGGCTTCACCAGTTACAACATCAGTGAAACCATCCATATACTCTTTATAGCTTTTTTCCAACACCACATTTTTAGTGTTTTTATCCCCAAAAAGAGTAATTGCGTCAATCGTTGCTTGTTCTAAATTTCTAAAGGTAACAATATTTCCAAAGGTTTTGGTCGAATCATAAATACGATTTGTTCTCGAAAAAGCTTGTATCAAACCATGATACCTAAGATTTTTATCAACAAATAAAGTGTTTAATGTTGGCGCATCAAAACCGGTTAAAAACATTCCGACCACAATCAATAAATCAATCTCTTTGTTTTTTACGCGTTTAGCCAGGTCACGATAATAATTTTGAAATTCATTACTTTCGACGCCATAATTGGTTTTAAACATGTCATTATAGTCTTTAATGGCTAAACTTAAAAACTCTTTGGCACTGCTATCCATTGCTGACGGTTCAAACGTTTCATCAATAATTTCACCGATAGCGCTCTGCTCTTCATTGGCCGCAAAGGAGAAGATGGTAGCAATCTTAAGCGGTTTATCGCTACCTTTTTGTAATTTATTTAATGCCTCGTAGTAGCGTTTGGCGGCGTCAACACTGCTCACGGCAAACATCGCATTAAATCCTTTGCCATTGGCATTTAGACGATGGGTTTTTACTCTAAAATTATTGAGAATATATTGGGATATTTCTTTGATTCGTTCAGGATGCATTAAAGCTTCTTTATTTTCTGCAGCTGATAGTTTTTTCTCGTCTTGTTCTGTTTCAATCGTTTTGAACTTAGGACGGACATCATTATAATCTACTTTGAACTTCAAAACTTTTTCATCTCTAATGGCATCGGTAATGACATAAGCGTGTAACTCGCGCCCAAAGACAGACGCGGTCGTTTCAGAACCTAAAGCATTTACCGGGAAAATAGGCGTGCCCGTAAAGCCAAATTGATAGTACATCTTAAACTTTTTCTTAATATTTTTTTGAGCTTCACCAAATTGTGAACGGTGCGCTTCATCAAAAATAAATACCACTTGCTTATTATAGATCGGTAATTCTGTTTCGCCTTTAATAAGGTTATTCAATTTTTGAATCGTCGTAACAATAATTTTATTATCATCTTTTTCAATGTTACGCTTTAAGCCAGCCGTACTATCTGAACCATTAACACTATCAGGCGAAAAACGCTGATACTCTTTCATCGTCTGATAATCGAGGTCTTTCCGATCAACAACAAAAAATACTTTATCAATAAAATCCAGTTCAGTCGCCAAACGAGCGGCTTTAAAACTCGTAAGCGTTTTACCTGAACCGGTGGTATGCCAAATATACCCGCCGCTTTCAGCCGTTCGCCATTTTTTAGCTACGTAGGTACTTTTGATTTTCCACAAAACTCTTTCTGTTGCAGCAATTTGATAAGGACGCATAACCAGTAAGGTATCACTCACATCAAAAACAGAATAGTGTAGTAATACATTCAATAAAGTGTTTTTCTGAAAAAAGGTCGCCGTGAAATCTTTTAGATCTTTAATCAGGGTATTATCCGATTTTGCCCAATTCATTGTAAAATCAAAACTGTTTTTATCACGTTTAGTCGTATTGGCAAAATAACGGCAATCTGTCCCATTAGAGATTACAATAATCTGTAAATATTTAAACAGCGAGTTTTCTGAATTAAAACTCTCTTTACTGTAACGATGCACCTGATTAAAGGCTTCACGAATGGCAATCCCACGCTTTTTAAGCTCTACTTGTACCAAGGGCAAACCATTTACTAAAATGGTAACATCATATCGATTAGCTTGCGTTCCCTTTTGTTCAAATTGGGAAATTACCTGTACTTTATTGTTGGCAATATTCTCTTTGTCTACCAGGTAAATGTTTTGAATATGGCCATCATCAAAGACAAAGTCATAAATATAATCATCATGAATTTTACGCGTTTTATCAATAGCGTTATCACTCGGTTTATCTAAAAACTGCTCACGAAACCTCAGCCATTCAGCTTCTGAAAATTCCACATTATTAAGCGTTTGCAACTGTACTCTGGCATTCGCAAACAACTTTTCAGAAGTAGATAGACTTGGTAAATGTTCATAGCCTTGATTTACTAAATCTTGAACAAGTTCTTGTTCTAAATCAGCTTCGGTTTGATAACCACCCCCCTGTTGGTCTATCCTGGTATATTTATCTAAAACGATAAAGTTATTTGATTCTGCAATGGGTTTGTAATCGCTCATTAATTTCCCCCTATATAATTTCTTTTTTTTCATCTTATTTAAACTGATAAGTTTCCTTAATTCTTTTCAACAAATAACCTAATACACGTTTATCATCCTCTGATAATTCAGACACTTCATCTCCTGAATGCTTTGAATGACTTGAAATATTAATAATTCTAGTCTCATAAGGTTTAGGACTACCATCTGTAATTTTAAATAAAAGTTCGCCCCAATTATCATAACCTAGAAATGTTGATGTTTTCTCCAAAATATTTCTAAAATAATTAAAATGATACTTTTTTAACTGACCTGTTTCAATAGCTTTTTCAATTTCACGTTTTAAGAAAAGATGATAGGAAAAGGGAGAATCATTGTTTTGAGAAATTAATTCATATTCTCCAGCTTCATTTTTTTTGAGAAAATATTTTTTAAATTTACCAGCCCCCAACTCATTATGCAGCACATTATAAAATAAAGGGTTATGAGTGGTTATGATAAATTTTAGGTCTGATTTACTGGATTTTATTAATTGCGCCAAGTCTACTGCTAACTCAATCAAGTGGTTATCATCTAATGAACTTACAGGGTCATCTATAAATACATATTCCAGCTGGTCAAACTGATTTGTTTCTCTATCAATTGGTTCAGCTACATTTAATACGTCGATAACTTGTTCAAGTAGCGAATAAAAAACACACCATACAAAATTACTTTCCTCTCCTTTTGAAATTTTGATATTATCTGAGCGTTCATCATTACCACGCTCATATGAAAAGGATACTTCTGTAAAAGCACCTACTGATATATTTTTCCCATCCTTATTAATTGTATGTTCTTCATTAAAATGTGGCGTTAATTTTTCATCGGTATAATGTTGAAAATTAGAAATAACATTTCTGTCTTGCCCTTGCTCTTCAAAAATCCATCTTGTAAATGAGTTAGGTTGGATTTTAAGTTTGGGTTCAGCATCAAACTCTAAATCATTATCCCAATAAAACAAATCTTCCGTAAAAGCATTATAATAGAGGATTTTTTTACTTACTACCTCGGTTTCCTCTAGCTCCGTTTCACCATCTACTTTCGGTGCCACTAACAATTTGAATTCCCGTGAAAGCCTTGTTTTACCAGTTCCATTAAAAGCATAAATTAGTTGAACTTTTACCTCAGATACATTTTCATCTCTGGCTCTAGTTCGATGATTGGCATTTTTAAGTTTCTGTGCAATGTCAATTAATGACTTTTCCATACTATACCTCTACCTCTTCTTTTGGAAAGCTAAGAAGCATATTACGATAATACTCGTATTGTTTTTGACGCAGCTCTATTTCGTGCGGTAAACCCTCAGTGATGGAGGAGGTTAATGCGTCGAATTTATCTAGAATAGATACTATACGCTCTTGTTCGGTGAGAGGTGGGATAGGAATTGGATAGTTGTTCATTTGCTGCAAATTTAAGTTTGGTTGTGCTGAGCCTTTCACGCTTCGATAAATATAATCTTTCATATGACGAGATTGTAATATATAAAAGATATATCCGCTATTAACTTCTTCTGTTAGCCTAATTATTGCAAGTGCCTGATTTGTATTTGCGGGGAGAATGTCTTCTGTAACTGTTACACATTTTCCGATGGTCGCTCCTGCAATAGTAAATAAAATATCATTTGCTTGAAGTATGGAACGCTTTAATGTATTTTCATGTATTGTTTGACTAATGTAAGACAGCTTGTTTTTATTTATTCTTGTACCATCAAAAGCTTCGGTTTTAACAAATGCAACGCCACTTTTTTCATAAGAGCTTGGTGTCGTCCCTTTGGTTATTAACGAGCAAACCTCCCCCAAAGGCTTCCACTCAACTTCACCCTCTTCAAAAGACAACGACTTATCAAGGTAATAGGTAAATTGCTTCTTACGAGCTGTAAGCTCGGCTGTAAGCTCGGCTGTAAGCTCTGTGAATGTGTCCAAAATGCGGACTATTTCGGTTTGGATGTGAAAGGTTGGGATGGGGATGGGGATTTTAGCTACCTGATTACTCATTAACTTTGGGTTACCCATACCGGAATAAACATGTTTCTTTGATTCAATTGAGAGCCAATAGAATAAATATTTATAGTTCAATTCTGTAGTATTGTTTATTTTTATTAATCCACAAACATTTGTAATTGAAAACTTTCCTGTTCGATAAAAAACGGTACCAGCATTAGCACCATCAGTTGTCCAGGACAAAAACTCACCATCAAAGTCAAAGGTATTTATTTTTCCAATTTCACCGTTATTTGTTGTTTGGGAACTGTATACAGAGTACTCTCCAGCGTTATCCACTAAATATTCTTTTGACATTACACGCCCACGCATTAATTCAGCTACTTTATTTTCTCCCTGAGATAAACTTTTCCACTCTACCTCAACCCCATCAAGCAATTTCTCCATAAAATTCGGCTTAATCATGATTCAATTTCCTCAATAATGGTATCAATTTCAGCACGAAGCCTATCTATCTTTGCGACAGTCGTTTTTATTTCTGCATTCAGTTCATTTATATCAATGACCTCTCTTGTGTCTCTTGCTTCCACGTAAGAACTTACAGAAAGAATGTAATCTTTTTGAACGATTTCATCATAATCAACGGATTTTGCAACATGTGGCACATCTTCTTTACGATCAAACATTTTCATAATTTGCTCAATGTGTTTATTTGTAAGAATATTATTATTCGTTGCTTTTTTATAAAAATCTACGCCACTTGCATCAATAAACTGAGTTATATTATCGCTCTTATGCTTAGAAAGAACCAAGATATTAACCGCTATTGAAGTCCCGTAAAAAAGGTTCGGTGCTAATGAAATAACCGTTTCAACAAAGTTATTATCAATCAGATACTTTCTAATTTTTTGTTCGGCACCGCCGCGATAAAAAATACCAGGAAAACAAACGATCGCCGCACGACCTTTGCTTGAAAGATAACTAAGAGCATGAAGTACAAAGGCAAAATCAGCTTTGGACTTTGGTGCTAAAACCCCTGCAGGGGCAAAACGATCATCATTAATAAGAGTTGGGTCATCGCTGCCAATCCAATTTACTGAATAAGGTGGATTCGATACAATGGCATCAAAAGGTTTTTCATCACCAAAGTGGGGGTCTAAAAGTGTATTTCCTAAAGCAATATTAAACTTATCGTAGTTTATATTGTGTAAAAACATATTCATCCGGGCAAGGTTATACGTTGTATGGTTGATTTCCTGTCCATAAAAACCGTCCTCGATAATATGTGCATCAAACTGTTTTTTTGCTTGTAATAAAAGCGAACCGGAACCGGCGGCAGGGTCATAAATTTTATTAATGGTTGTTTGCTTGTGTATGGCTAATTGAGCAATAAGTTTAGAGATACACTGCGGTGTAAAAAATTCTCCTCCGGATTTACCGGCATTGGCAGCATAATTAGAGATTAAAAACTCATAAGCATCACCAAAAAGGTCAATGTGATTATCTGCAAACTCACCAAAATCAAGTCCTTTAACGCCTTTAATGACAGCAGCTAAACGACTGTTTTTATCCTTTACAGTATTTCCCAATCGATTGCTTGTCGTGTCAAAATCAGCGAATAGTCCTTTAATATCCATTTCAGATGGATAACCATTTGCTGAACTTTCAATTGCCGAATAAATAGCAGCTAAATCTGTATTCAAACTTTCATTTGTATTGGCAGTCTTCTCAATATTAGTAAATAACTGACTAGGATAGATGAAATAACCTTTTGTTTTAATTGCATCCTCTTTAATTTCGTTCGTTATAATATCATCCGAAAGTCCTGCATAATTGACACTTTCGTCACCACCTTCAATATAGCTAGAAAAGTTTTCACTAATAAAACGATAAAAAAGAGTTCCTAAAACATATTGCTTAAAATCCCATCCATCTACTGATCCACGGACTTCATTGGCTATTTTCCAGATTTGAGATTGTAATTCAGCTCGTTGTACTGCACTTGTCATTTGTAACCCTCCAATTATTCTAAGCGCCTCTCGGAATAAACCGAGCGTGTTTTTTCATGGCTTTAAATTAACACGTTTATTTTTAACCTCTACTTGTTTGTAGGAGATTTTTTCTTTTTTTGCTTTTGAAATTAAAAATTACTCACTCAAATAATTTGATGTTTTTTTAAACTTTTTCCTCAAAACACTTGACATTTGAAATTGCGCCCAACAATGAGTTTGAAAGGGTTTCTTACCTTAATTTTCATTCTTTGGAGGCGATTTATTAAACCACAAATGATTTCTCATGACTCTTACCAAAAATTTATTTTAAAAGCACTAAAAATTCATTACAGCAACGGTTTTCTAGTCGTCGTTAGCAATGATTAGGCTTTAATTCTAAAATTATGGCTCACTGATCTTTCTTCTATTTCTACCTTTCTTTATGATTCTTACTCTACCTAAAGGGCCTAAACCTAGAGATCCATCCTCTATGATGCGTTCTTATTTAATTTTCTTACTAACACGCCCAACCATCGGTATCACTGAATGGGCAAATGAACTTCACCGTTTCCCATTATATGCAATCCTCAATGGTTTTGAACCTGGAGATATACCTAGCGTTGGCACTTTTTACGATTTCTTTGACCATCTATCGAATAGTGAGCATTCGAACAGAAAACCATCCATCAAACATAAACTCAAACGAAAAAAGAAAAAAAGGAAAAGTATAAAAAAGGGGAAAAAGCTCAACTTGATAAACCGGTGATTATCAAGTTGTTAGTCGATAAATTCTCAAATATGGTTCTGATTAAAAAAAATTACCGACAGACCTTTTTTTGATCTTTTTCAATCTCAATTTCTTGCTGTATCAACTCATTTAGGGTTATTGGTGACCTTAAAAACCTGAGCATCGTCGGTGATGGAACACCTTTTGAAACCCAGCGTTATCAAAGAAGTAAGCCTACTCGTGATTATTTTTCCAAAGGGATTACTAGACATAAGCATCCCAGAATCTATTCCCCACTACTATTTTAGTCTTTAAAACATTAATACGCAATAGAAACACACGTAGATAGGCTACTACCTTAACTGGACAGATCTACTAAGGTCATTTTGGAAGGTCAACACTTTTTTGGACAAAAGAATAAGCAAATTTTAGAATGCATTCTCTCAAATAATTCTGGTGTTAAATAATCTAACGATGAATGTATCTTTTTGTTATTATAATAATTACTTACATAGCTGAGAATTCCCATTTTTCCACTAAGAGCAAACTGCTTTCAAGGATACCAGATCAACTTCAATCGCTTTGCGTCCTTTATTATTTTCCCTCAGCTTTAGCAATTGTTATTCCTTCTTTTTGCGTAGTAACATACACTCTCGCTCAAATTGATAGATACCAGCAAAAATCGTCAACATAAATTTTGTTTAGGAGTTATTATATTAATGTATTATTTCTAGTTCATAAAATTAACGCCATATCCATCAGCTCTTCAACGATCCACTTGGTACCTGGAAAGCTCTGAAATAGCTTTCTTTCATCAAATTGTCACCTCTATCAATAAAATTAAAGTTTATTGCGGGAATAATCGTGGATCATATCATAAAATAAACGTCTGGAAATTATTTTTCATTTTGACCTTTTATTCTTACATCTTCTTTGCGGTAATTATTATATGCGATTTTGAAAATTGTTGGTATAAAATCAGATCCTTAATACACAGAGAAAACTGCGTATAATAACGATTATACGCAGAAATGAAAACCATTGAAGAAATTTAGCCTAGCGGTAATTTTTCTGATCTCGACTATCAAGAAAATATCCATGTCTTCTTATAAGATTTGTTTGGAAAGTTCAAACCAACTAAGTAAATGTTTCCGTCCGCTCGGGGTGTGCGTCTTCTAATGCTTCCTGCCTGTGCCGTTCCAATTTCAGGAGAAACAGTTTCCGTCTTTTTACGGGGGGTGTGTCTTCTAATTATTTAACTTAATACTTCTACATAAGGTACTGGTAATTGCCCGTTAGTCAAAGCTTTAAATGCTTCTCCATACTGTGCTGCCTGATCTGGAGTTAATTTCCCTTCTACTCTGAAATATACATTTTTATATGAATATTCGTATTGAAAGAACAAGCCTGGAGAACTTACAATTGAATGGACATATGCTATACGAGTATTTGCATCTGTATCATTACTAAATACTTCAACCATCCCACCATTAACATCACCACTTGGATCATAAGTAGGATCTACTTGTTGTAATCTACTATCTGCAAAATCAGTCTTTTGAATATAAGCATTTGGCCGTCCTAACATTTTATTAGGATCTGTCGCTGCTGTATATTCGGAAACCTTACCTATTGGGAAACCCGCATCGACAAATTTCTGAACTATTTCCGTTGATGTCATCTTGGTAATATCAATTTTATTAGGATCATCCACCGAAACAGTAGAAGCTGAACCACAACCCGACGCAAACAATAACGTAACCACCAATAACAATCCGACAATCAATTTCTTTTTCATTTTCGTACCTCCACGTACTTTATTTTATTCCTAAGAATTTAATCTCTATTTCTGTTAATTTTGGAACATTGAGAACTCCGAACATGTCACACTCCAAATGAACTGCTAAATTATAACCATCTGAGTCATTATCTATTTATAGGGACATTAGAAGCAGGTTATACAGGTTATCAACTTTCTCTTCTAATCTTTGTATGTCTTCTTTAGGACTTAGTGCCATTTTCTTTCTCCTTAAAATGTAATTAAATCATTATCAACCAATTCCATAAATTTAACATATGTTGGGCGACCTTTATATTGTTCAACCTTTATTGACACCATTTTAATCAACTTTTTCGCCACAATAGTCGAACCATGATCTGGATATTTATCCTCCAAATATATAATCTTTTTATTGCCTGCATAATAGTTTCCGTCCCCTCACGGGGGTGTGTCTTCTTATGATGCCAGTGATGCGGAATTGGCAGATATTGCGTAGCAAACAATTAATGTGTGCTGGATTTGCCTGCATGAAAAAAGGAATTAAAATCCTTTGTTTAAGTTATTTTCTATTCGATAACTGTTAACGAGTATAAACAATATACACAATATATAATACCAATAAAGCAATGGTGATTATTCCTCCAATTATCATTTGAAACTCTGGTGTGCCCTTTTTAAATATTTGTATAGGGGGCTACAAACAGCCCAATCATAACAAGCAATACGACACATGCAATAATAATAAACGCACTATTATTAAAATAACTCAACATCGGAATGCCAAACTTTACCGATATAAGAAACCCTGCGACTATGATAAAAAGGATAATCGCCCGTAGTAATCTTTGGTATACTTTTGCCTTTGTTATTTATCAAATCAACAATAAGCCATATGGTGTAAGCTGCTAATAGACCACCCCAAAATATTAATTTCTCCAACTTTTATCCCCTTTTAATTATTTGAAGCATGTGCTATATCAGATTTTAAATGTTTAGGGTCATAATGTGAATTTATTTTTCATGTTCACGTTAAAACTAGTATGGTAATGGCCACAACTGAAATCAATAGAAAAAGGATGCATCCTATTATCAATTGAAACTCCGGCGTGCCTTTTTTAATATTTACATGCTGTGCAACAAACGACCACATCATGACCATAAATACTATACCAACAATATATTGAAATCCTTCATAATTTGGTGTATTGGAAAATAAATTTCCATAGAAAATTAAGTACACGAACCAGCAAGATATTGTCAAAAATATTATTGCTCTTCTTACAATCTTAGTCATACTTTTGCCTTTGTTTTTTATCAAATCAACAATAAGCCATATGGTGTAAGCTGCTAATAGACCGCCCCAATATATTAAATTCTCCATTTTATCCCCTTTTCATCCAAACAGGATTATAATATCAGTAAAGATATAAGAGATCAATATTTATTAACAAATAGCGATTAGTGATTTTTAATGTGTTACATAATCATTTTCTTTTTTCATCTTTTGCTCTCATATTCTTTGACTTTTCTGTAAAATGTGGGCTTAGTAAGATTCAGTTTGTTCATAGCTTCAACGCCTTTTAATTTTCCGGTTTTCCATTCAGAATATATTTTTTCAAAAGCTGCCTGATTAACCTCAATTGGCTTACGTCCTTTATATTTGCCTTCTCGTTTAGCAATTGCGATTCCCTCTCGTTGTCTTTGAAGCATACATTCGCGTTCAAATTGATATATCCCGGCAAAAATGGTTAGCATCAGTCGCCCTTGTGGGGTTGTTGTATCAATATGTTCTTTTTGGCTTATGAAGCCCACACCTTTTTCACTTAATCCATCAACGATCTTTAAAAGATCCACACTTGATCTTGCAAGTCTTGAATAGCTCTCTACAACTAAAGTATCACCTTTACGAACAAAACCTAGCATCTCTTGGAGTGCCGGCCTGTTAGTGTTCTTACCCGAAATTTTATCTATGAATATTCGCTCAGCACCTAATTGGTCCATTATAATTTCTTGTCGTGCTTCATTCTGTTCTTCTGTGCTAACTCTGATATACCCTACTTTCATTTGATCCAGCCCCTTTAGCATTTTTTTTTGAAATAAGTATATCATGACTTACTGTTCGTTTCAATAGGGTGTTATTTATTTATGAAACGTATCATATATAGATTTCAACTTATATAATACGTTTTTATGATATTTATAATAGTATCAATAGACCACGCTCCATTGATACTATCGAAATAAAAAAAGACACCCTGATTAAGAGTGAAGGAACAATGTCCTTATACTTTCGTTTCAAATCATCATCAACATAAAGTAGCCATCATTTATTTTTGAAAAAAAATAGCAACCAAAGCATGAAGCACGGTGCTACCAGGGCCCGGCGATTTATCCCACATAAGATTACTGTTTTCATAATAACATGTTTTAGTTAACTGTGAAACTTTTACGTCAAATAATCGAAATCTCCACCATCCCGATCTCTTGGGATATCAAGTGTCAGGTCTCCCATGGATGAGGTAACTGTTTTTTTGCTGTACCCATTACGGCGATTGTCCATTGATTTGTTGGTATAATCATATTTGGAATAACCGAGATCATCTTCCAATTTAACTTCAAGCATCCCCTGCAGAGTACCCCCCAGCAGATCTTTGAGCATTAATTGGACATCTCCAGCATCCTCTGGTTGATAGGTCGAAAGAAGCTGACTAATAAGTTTTTTCCGTTCTTCGGTGAGTTTTCTTTGTCTTGCCATAATAAAAATCCTCCCAGATTGAATTTATTTTAACATTAATCTGGAAGGTTTTTTAACTTAACACAAAATTATTTACAGTCTCGTTGACCAGGAACCGAATGTGACATTCTATACAGCATTACTTTTTCAATTTACTAACTATCTTTGCAATATCTTTCCCATAAGTCAGTACAACAGTACCAGCAGTTAATAATGCTCCACCGATACTACCACCCACCTTCATGACCTTGTCATTGCGATCTTGTCGTTTACCAAGGCATCTCACACAATATTTCTCTGAGGTATCCTCCAACGGTTTGTAACATTCTTTGCATACATAAGAAAGCTTATCCCCACATTTCGAACAGTAATCATCTGATTCTTTATAGGTTGTTTTTTTCTTGTGTGCTACACATTTTTCATTAACGCATCCTTTGACTCGGTCCATCATTCATTCTCCTTTGAAACACCCAGATATAAAGTTTTTTCAGGTGCATTTATTTTTTTTGTAAAATCAGATACATCCAATTTAAGTCTTGCTCTCGATTTCCACACGCCTTTTTCTGTGCCACTATCTGAGGTATCGCACTGTGCCAACAAAGCAGCGTGCTTTGTAACTGTTCCATCAATAAAATGCGAGTATTCTTCAAGAACGGTTGACATGGCTGCCAATTCACCTTCATTGCAATAAATACCAGCTCTTAACATAGTCGCTTGATGAATGAATGTAAATGACTGATTGATACTACGCACATGGCTGTCAATCAACTCAGTTCTTTTTCCTCTGGCATCTTTATATTTTTCATTCACAAGATACTGTATATCAGACTGCATCGTAAGGGTGAGTTGAAATGTGGCCTCGGATAACGCTCTAAGCGATTGTGCCATCAATGCCTTCTTCATTTCTTTATCAATAATATTCCTTGCTTCAAAAAACAAAGCCCTCCCGCTATAATACAGTCCAATTCTATCATTTTGCTGTCCCTGCAAAACATCCTTAACACTGTGATCAATGATGCTTATTTGGTCAGCTATTGTTTGTACTTGATCTTGTAGTGCTTTCATTTGCAGGGAATTTGTCATTTGAACTGGATCGACTCCTTTGCGAAAGTCTTCTCTCTTTATAGGCAATTTAGAACCATAATATCCATTAGCCTCTCTAATCTGTGCAAACATTTCCCCAGACTTCTCAGTTGTAAGTTTTATCTTTCCACTTTCGATGGCCTCAAGTGTACTCTCCGTTGCATCAACCACATACCGATAACCCTTTTTTGCAGATTGCTGTGCCTGTGCAAGTATCGGTGCCTCCTTTGCAACCGCCTTATATATTTCTTTAACAGCAGTTTCAGCCTGTTCCAATCTGATCTTCAATCCATTTGAAAGAAATATAATAGGATATGCAGCATCATAAGGCGATAATTCTTCGGTAATTGGACTAGTTAAATCCATATATAAATCTTCGCTTAAAACTACATCCTTCATGTTGTAACCTCCATCTATCTATTACAAAATATTTTGACAACACACCCCTGAATATCTCGGACTGGATGTGTATATTCACCAGCATATAAGTTAAGTGTACCTAGCACTAAGGCAATAAACACTTAACTTTATTGTTTAAATACTATGCCTTCGTGGCTCACAACCATTCCTCTGTTCTTTTTTTAGAACATATACTTTTGTCTTTGTAAGGTAAACGCTGTTCTGTTCCTTCAAGTACATCAATAATTTTTTGCCTTTACTGTTTTCAAAACGACACTTTTATAAAAGATACCTCAAACACCATAAACTTTAGAAAAAACTAATATTCCTAAAAATAGGCCTGTCCGCAATTTAACAACAAGAGCTGTGCTATCAATCACATGAATGAACATTGTCTTTACCAAATAGAACTCGTGCAGACTCAATAACCTGTTGGCTTGGATTATCGTAATATACAATTAAATTGTCCTTCGCTCTGGTACAACAGACGTAAAAAATCTTTTGGGTTCTTATTAAGACACTTTTTGCGCCACTACCTTCTCCGAACAGTCTTGCAAAATTATAATTATTCCAGTTTCCATTATCTAAAATAACAAAGACATTACTATATTCAGTTCCTTTTACTTTATGTTGTGTAGAAAACGGCGTAGAACCTTCTAAATAAGAATATAGTTTTTGAAAACAACTGAACTTGACTTGATCAACTCTAAAGGAAAGGTATTGATTACTCTTTATAAACTCAGTATAGCGGTCATCTTTTTTGCATAAACCTTTGGTATCTGCGTAATCAATTACTTCTTTTATACTACAATTCCCCAAACCTTTTAAATGATCAATTATTTTCTTAATTTCCTTCTTATCTCTAGTCGAGGTTACTCTATAATCTGTTTTTTTTATAAACTCATTATAACATCTAGATTCATACAGAAAAATTATATCCTGTATTTTAAACAGATGTTTAATTAGGTTGTCTCTTTTTGATCCTTTCTTGTTATCGCTATCAACATCATCTTTTTTATCATCTATCAAAGAATCCTTGTTTAAATATATCTTCCGAACATGATTAAAAGGCTTATCTTTTATTTGATTGTATAGTTCAAGTTGCCAAGAAACACTCTTAATCAAATCTATTTTAAGTTCTTGTTTTCTATTTCTAATCGGCACTGCCTCAATTACCTCTTCAAAAGTCATGTCTTCTTTAATGACTATGCCGTCTTTTTTTATTCTTTTTACAATGTCTGTTTTTAAACCAATAATGGGATCTTTATCATATATATCCATTAACTTCTCAAAACCAGCCTTAGATGCAATAAGATTATGTGTCAAATTAAGTTCTTTAGTGTTCCTATTATCAGAAAAATCCCATTTATCAAAATGGATGTTACTTCGAATTTTGTTAAGATCTCCCTTGATTGAATATAAAAATTTTGTGCTTCCTTGTTTGACTACACCATCTATCATATTGGGCGCGTTTATATCCGATGAGGGCTCTTGCCCTATGGTATCAGTACGTAATTTATTTGCTAAGTCAATCACAGATTGGGGGTTTCGTCTATTTTGCGACTTTTGAACTTCCTTTATCATGCCAGATTCTATATATTTAAATAAGTCTCCAATACCAGGGTCGTAAATTGCTTGCATAGAATCGCCAAAAAAGCCAACAATGTTTTTTTTAGGGCTTTTCCGTATTTGATTCAGTAAAATATCGATAACAAAAGGACTCGTATCCTGATATTCATCAACAAAGATAAACTTGAATTTGTCTTTTAGAATATCACAAAGCAGTTTATGCTTCGCATACATGCAATTACTCAATAAAAGCACTTCATCATGGGATATTTCACCTCTACTAATCTTTAAATGTTCCTTGTATGAAATACCATCCTCAAATATATTTGCATAAGGTTCATCCCTCTCAGTATCTGGATTAGGAATGCTGCTCTCTGGATCATTTATTAATTCAATTAGACAATCTTTAAGTTCTTTCTGGAATGGACTTACCATAGCCCATAAAAAATCATGTATTGTTGATACATGCAAATTCTTATGATTAACTCGCTCTACTATCTCTTTTACAGCTGCATTTGTATACGTCATACAAGCAATCTGAGTAATAGGATTTAGTTTTATGATTTCTTTTATCACTTGGACAAGTGAGTAAGTTTTTCCACTACCAGCTCCACCACTTAACAGAAAATTTTGTCCCTTATCGATTTGTTCCAAAACTAATTCAACTTCAGGTTCTAGTCTACTTGTAACCATTCTAATCCCTCCTTAATATATGCAGGAGTCTTCCAATTGCTGTAATGATTATTTTCATCCTCTAAGTCGCTTGCCAGAAGTATTTCCATGGCAAATGAGGTTTTCTTGTCAATACAGGATGAAGCTAAATTCAATGCATTATTTTCATAATCTTCAAATAGTGATTTTTTTATCAAGCTATTAAACACCATTTTCTCCTCGCTTAAATTATCTATTAAAAACTTTCGATTTAAATGAATAAATGCATCTTCGAAACTGCATGCTTGATAAGAAATTTCACGATCATCCTTCTCATTACTTTGAAAAACAACTTTAATCTTTCCCAGGTCAGATGCAATCCATTTGAAATTCTCTGTATCTGTTATAATTCTAATTAAAGATTTTTTTTCAAATGGCAATTTACAAAGTTCATCAAAACAATTAATAGGTTTGTCTTCACTTTCATTAGTTTTACTTGCACCTATTTGAGAAGAAAAGAAGAACTTCAAAGCAGCATTTGTTGTGGTTGTCGCTGCATCTGCTCTACAACCTACAATTTTCTTTTTTTGAGTTTCGTCTTTGTTTAGTTTTGGCTCACCCTTTTCATCTAAACATATCTCAATTTTAGCAGGATCAATATCGGTGATAATCAACGATTTCAAACCGATAAAATCAATAAATTTATCAAATATGTGAGAGTATGCTCCTACTTCTACTATAGAAATATTTTGAGACAAAAGGTGTGCTGTTTCTTCTGGAAGCAATTGATCAATTTTTTTCATCATGGCAGGTAATAATATTCTTTCTGTGTCACCTTCAATAAAAATAGCTTTATCTGCAAAAAATAATTCAGATCGGTTTAGTGTTAAATATTGCTTTAAAAATTTAAATCTTTGCTCGCCTTCGTCATCCTTTTTATATTCAACTTCCAAATCTTTGATGTTTTTAGCATTAACATATTTACTATCAGTTATATAAAAGTATTTTAAATCTTCAAATTTGCTTTCCGATACAATATGCGATGAATGAGTTGTTATTATTGTTTGCATATCAATTATTTCATTTCCATTTTTATCTTGACACCCTGTTCTTAGAATATCTTTTATATTATTTATAAAGACATACTGCATTTGAGGGTGAGTATGTGCCTCCGGTTCTTCAATAAAGAATAAATTAATATCTGCTGGTTTTTCATTATCTTTTCCATCCTTCCTAAACTCAGCCAATATAACCTCTATCTCAAAAATCATACCTATTAAATTTAAATATCCAAGCCCATTGTAACTTTCTGGTAACATGCTATAGTTTCCATGATCGTACATAACAGTTGTATTACCTTTTAACAACTCTCTTCGTTGTAAAGATGAAAGTATTTTAATAACAGAGTCCCCATCTTTTATTCCACCAAATTTCTTTACCTTACCAATAACACCACTAAACAAATTTTCGTAGATTTGATCTAGTTTTTTATCGGTATCCCCAATAACGTCCTTAAAACTTTCAATAGCTTCCTGTTGTTTTTCATTTTCTTCAATATTTTTGTAATACTCTGATGACAAAATAGACAGAGTATTATTTGTATCTGAATTAGAAACAGTTCTAATAGCACTGATGAATTTGAAGTTAATAATTCTATCGATTATTTTGTCACTAATTATGGGTACTCTTAATTCCGTTTCTTGTTTTTTCTCTAAATCAAACTCTCGAGAATATTTTGTAATCTTAAAATATTTTCGATATTCAGATTTCATATAATCAAGAAAATCATTATTCACTTTCTTAACAATACTGCTTTCTTCCTGCTTTCTTCTTTTGCCAACCATTTTTTTTGAATAAGCAGCATAATCTTTTTTAAGCTCATAAAAAGAGTCTATTGAAATAGAATATTGAAACTCAATAATTACTGTATTATTATCAGGATTTAAATCCATCATAATTGAACTGATATTTGATAAATCATCAGTTTCGTTATATTCAATGAAAATATTTAATGCTATTCCCATGGGAAACTTTTTTTCTTCTTTATTTAATTCAGATTCCAAAACTAGGTCCTTTAGAATATCTTGAAAATCAAGGCTAAAATCATCCCACGAAAAGTTATTTCTAGTGGCCTGATTTCCGATGAACTTATTAAGTATTGATAAAAATGAGGTTTTACCACAATTATTCTTTCCAATGATTAAAGATATTTTTTTTTCTAAATCAAGATCAAGCTCTTTTAATAAACGATAATTCTCAATTTTCAATTTTGAAATTTGCATTTTAAATCTCCTTTTTAATGTATCATTATACAAGTAAAATCTAATGTCCATAAATCCTAATTAATGCAACCATTAAAATTTCATTTATGATGTAGGCCTTCCCATTTGTTTTGACAATGATGGGATCTCTTCGTCTTCATATTTAATTGACTGAACGTCGACTGAGTATTTTTCTTTCATAGCAGTTAACTCCACAAATCTTTAGTCAGTTCTTCTATCTCTTTTTTTCTTTTCTCCGTTTCTTTGAAATCGATGGTGATCATGTCATTTGTTATATCAAGCACATCCCCTTCTTTAGCCGTAGCAGGGATTTTTTTTCTCTTAATATCAATCATTTTCCGATCTTCTTTTTCGCACACCGCAAAATCTCCCTCAAACCGATCAATTATTACTTTCATCCTTTATCTCCTCTCATTGTGGCGGCTGACATTTGCTGCAAGGGGTCAATCCTTTTGCTTTAGCATCACCTAAGCTAATTGGAATTTTACTTTTACTTAAATAGGAACATCCATCAACATGATATTTAGTTCCGGTATTCGTGGTGTAGACCGTTATGCTCTGATCTTCACTTGGTGCAGCAACCGGAACTGGCTCTGGTACTGATGCTGATTGAGATGTTGTACTTTCGGTTGACTCCGACGATGCACCGTTGTAACTTCCCGGACTTGTGTTAAACGTCACGTCAGTCCCATTGCTGGTAGCAACAACTGTTCCATTCTCATCTGTTCTATATACTGGAATACCCCTAGTCTGCAATCGATCCATCACCTCTTGTGTCGGATGTCCATAGCTATTCTCTTTACCCACGCTTACGACAGCAAACTTAGGGTTGACCTTATTTAAGAAACTGTCTCCTGTGGATGTTCGGCTGCCGTGGTGCCCGACTTTTAGGACCGTTGCCGATAAATCCAAACCCTTTGATACCATCTGGCTTTCTGAAACCGCTTCTGCATCTCCGGTTAATAAGAATGATGTATTCCCATAGGTCACTTTTACAACAATGGAATAATCATTGGCATCTTCGTATCCGGTGCCATTTGGTGCCAGGATGGTAACCGTGGCCTCACCGATATTAAAGGTATCGCCAACAGTTGGTGCCGTTAGCTGCAGTCCCTTGTTTTTGACTGCCGTTACAAAGTCTTTAAAAGTATTAGTTGTTGACGTCTGTTTGGGGAAAATTACTTTTCCCACTGGAAATGAATTGATCACAGTGTCCATACTTCCAATGTGATCTTCATGAACATGCGTTCCTATAATAGCATCTAAAGTAGTAATGCCCTGACTGTCCAAATAACTTTTAATGGTTTGAGCATCTGCATTATTCCCTGCATCAATGAGCATATTAGAAGTTCCCTGCTGTACTAAAATGCAATCAGCTTGACCCACATCAATGAAGTGAACTTTAAGTTCTCCGGTGACAGTTGGTATGTCCGGTCTCACCGTGGTCGTATTGTCATTCTGAAGTGTTGTGTTGGTTTCAGGCTGATTTGTTTCTGCTTGCTGAGGACTGGTTGTAGATGATGGGGTATTCTGAGCCGTACTTGAGCAGCCGACCAGGCAGAAAATAAAGAGTATGCCTAGAAGCATTAGTACATATTTTTTCACATTTCTCATTTTAGTTCCTCCAGGCTGTATTCATTAAATTCTCTCGAAATATTCTTTATATTCCATCAATTTTTCTTCAATTCCTTTCCATATAACAACATTATCCATTTCTAATTCAAAGACTTTTCCATGTGATTTGTGAGCATCTGTTTTCATTTTATAAAAGTTTCCTTTGAAATCTTTGACATAAGTATCTGGAAAACGGGTTTCATCTTCACAGCGTCTTTTAAGCTCTATTAATGAAACGTAACTCATTTCATTTTCTACCTCAAAAAAAGCCTTTATTATTTTATGATTGGTTTGATTTGGTCTTATTGCCCATTTGGGTATTCTAATTTTTGCTTTTGGTAATTCATTCCTTATTATTTCAATATCTTTTAACGATTTCAAATTCGTCATTAATTTAGGATCTTTGACTGCTTTAGCAAAGCTGGTTGAGATATATTTCAGCATAAAATTTTCGATCACTTCATTTGAATTTTCATCGTCTAATCTCAATGCTATCTTAAATTTTTCAGCCACTTCAGGGACAACTGTTAATTCATAAGCAATTTTCAAAATTCCACCTCCGTCAAATATATTCTCATTATATACCAATTTATTCAACTCCGTTAGTAAAAACATTTATCGATATATTTTTCTATAATGAGCTGTCTGGACCCGAAAAAAGATCACGTGACACCATCCCGGTTGGGTATTTTTAGATCGTGTGCAGAAGGGCATCCCAAGACAATTTTTTTATATTCTTAATGTACCCTACTTTGTTGAAAAGCAAGCGTCAAATAAGGAATTAAAAAAACCCTGCAAAAACAGCAGGCTAATGATTTTGAACTTTACAACGTTCCGGTAATGCTTCTGACCAGGGTATCGGCGAATCCTCACACCTATGTCAAACAAAAAGTGGATTCAAGCCGCTCGCTCTGCCCGGCAGGGCAAGACGAATGCGAGACGTCTGAAGTAAATTTAGCCTTGACGCAGCGATAGCGGAGACCAGGGCGCAGGACTAACGGAAGTGGAGGCCAACACGAACAAAGCCCCGGGCGTTTAGCCGGAGGCGTGGATAGAGGGATAACGTATGGCAGGCACGGTAAGAGCGGAGCGGCCACCGTGCCAAGACCTGACGAACTTAAAGCCATCCAAAGTAAGCCCTGGGCAATTCTTTCATTTCTAAAATTGCCGGGGTTTTGTTTGACGCTGCCGTTGAAAACCATTTCTAATTTGAAAGATGCTTTTGTTGTTTTATCTTCAAAATTTTAAATAAGATCGTTCAACTTCTGTAAATGGCCCTTAGCAGAAGTTGAATGATTATTTCATGCTAAGAGTACTGCCAGTCCTCGTTCACATTCTTATACTGAGTACAGAAAAATGTCCGCACCCCCAACGCTAAACTTTTCAATTGACAAACACAAGCTGTAAATGATATTGTAAAAGTGTACCACTTGAGCCATCTTTGATATTGAATAAGTTTACCACCAAACATAAACTTCCTGTAAAATGAAACCAAGTGTTTTGCAAGGAGGAGTGAAAGGTGTGATTATCGAAATGGATATTTATTCTGAGATCCGTAACCGCTATTCGAATGGTGAATCTGTTCGATCTATTTCCAGAAATTTAGAAATCTCCAGACAGACCGTCAAAAAATATTGTGAAGGTTCTACTCATCCGGAAGTTCGCAAAGATTATCAGCGCGAATCCGATATCATAACAAACAGCGTCACACAGTTTATTTTAAACTGTTTCCAGGAAGATGAGAATGAGAACCTTAAAAAACAAGTGCACACAGCTAAACGAATCTATGATCGGTTAATTGTGGAATTAAAGTTCAAAGGTTCATATTCAACCATCCGCAAAGTTGTTCGGGATCTCAAAGCTTCAAGAACCGTTCCACCACAAAGCTGTGTCCCTCTTTCTTATGCCCCAGGTGAAGCCATACAGATTGATTGGGGTGAGGCATCGGTTTACTTAAATGGCCAGAAGGTCAAGGTACATACTTTCTGTGGCAGATTGTGCTACAGTTGCGATAGCTTTGTCCAAGTATATATGTCCGCCAATGAAGAAACATTTTTGGAAGCACAACAGCTCATGTTCGATTTTTTCGGAGGGATTCCACGGCGTTTGATTTTTGACAATGCCAAGGTAGCCGTTAAGGAAGGTTTTGGACTTTATGCCAAACCACAGGCTAAATATCAAGCATTCAGTGCTCACTACGCATTTGCAACCGATTTTTGTAATCCTGCTAAAGGAAATGAAAAGGGGCTTGTGGAAAATCTTGTCGGCTATTCCAGGAGAAACTTTCTCGTCCCGGTTCCCAGAGTGCCCGACATTGCTGAACTTAACCGTAAACTATGGGATGATTGCCTGGCCTATCGTGAAAATCACAAAGTAGAGAGCCGACAGCATCCGGTCAGGATCCTGTATCAGGAAGAAATCCAGTGCTTAATGGCCATTCCTGCATACCGCTATGATACCAGTAAAACTGTTATGGCAAAGGTCGATGATTTTTCCACGGTTCGCTATCAGAAAAACAACTACTCTGTCCCTACCAAATATCTAAGACGTGATGTGACAGTCAAAGGATATGCCAACATGATCTGCATTTTACATCACGGTTTAGTCATTGCCACCTATCCCCGTTACTATGGTTCCGGTAATACTCAGTATCGGCTGGAGCATTACATTGATCTTTTGGAACGCAAACCCAGATCGGTATTCAATGCAAAACCGGTGAAGGAAAATGTGACAAAAGAACTGCTGGACTGGGGAAGCCAGCTTCCCGGTGGAAATCGGGAAATGGTAAAACTCCTCCGTTTGTGTGTGGACTATGGAGAAGAAAAGATTCTAGGCATCAAGCATCTGATGCCTTGCCACATCGTTCCCACCGTGGACATGGTAAGAAGCTATCTGAATGAACCCATTGAGTCCCCGATCATTTATCTGAAACATGAGATTGCTGTCAGTCCAATCGATCTTACCAAGTATGATGAAAGGTATGGGGTAACCAACCAATGAATGTCAACGCACAGACGATCGAGCTTTACTCAAAACAACTACGAACCCCCGCCTTTAATCACTATGAGGATGTTGTGAGACAACTCGGTTCAGACAAGGGGTATGATGAATTCCTAATCGCCTTGATGAAAATGGAACTGGATTCAAGGATGGAAAGCAGCCAGCGACGCAAGATCCGAGCTGCAAACTTTCCTTATACCAAGACGATGGATGAGCTGGATTCAAGTCAATTCGAGCATATGGATCAGGCTTTTATCTATGAACTGGGGAGTTGTGATTTTGTCAGCAAACGCCAGAACATTGTAATGATCGGCAATCCTGGGACTGGGAAAACGCATTTATCCATTGCTCTTGGCATCAAGGCCTGCATGCAGGGGATGAACGTTAAATTTTTCACTGCAGCCAATCTTGCCAATGAACTGGTCGAGGCCCAGGAATACAAAAAACTCCTCCGGCTTGAGAAACAGCTCTCAAAAGCAGATCTTCTTATCGTCGATGAGCTAAGTTATTTGACCTATAATCGCCATCAGTCAGAGCTGTTATTCAAAGTCATCGCAGATCGATCTGAGCGGCAAAGTGTAATTGTATCAACAAATCTCAAGTTCTCGGATTGGGTGACCATGTTCGAGAACACAACCATGGTCACGGCTCTCATTGACCGATTGACCTTTCGGTCCCATGTACTGAATATGAATTCCGAACATCCCTACAGAGCTTCACAGGCAAACCTGACAACAGACTAGCTTCACGTTGGATGTATCAAGGGAAATGCTGTCCCAATCAGTATTTCCCTATTTTTAGAAATGAAGTGGTAAACTAATTGAG
>Ga0209125_1000726_pt1 | contig 38383 bp, 40 predicted proteins | sample BarGraIncub1131A_FD_184503 | JGI IMG/M metagenome (GOLD analysis project Ga0209125, IMG submission 184503) | Arctic peat soil microbial communities from Barrow, Alaska - Barrow Graham LP Incubations 11-31A (SPAdes) (version 2) | ecosystem: Environmental > Terrestrial > Soil > Wetlands > Peat... | reverse complement strand
GGGGGGGGGGGGGGGGGGGGGGGGGGGGGCGGCTGGTAAAGCCAATCCCGAAACCAAAAATTTCTTTAATAATATATAAAGGCACCCATGTGGGTGCCTTGTTTTAATTACACAAGCTTTCATAGCTTAATTTATTAAATTCTCTTACCGAGGATACCATGGAAAATAGTGAAACTATGGCCGGTATAATCAATGCTACACAGAAAGAATCTAATCTAAATACTGGTATATGCTGACCGTTTGGCTGCCAAACGGCTATATTTAGTAACTCAGTTGTTAAAGTAGTAAGTCCTATTCCAACAATAAACCCAATTAAACATACCGTAGTATTTTCAATGAAAAGTTTTCTTCGTAATTTTGATTCAGTGAAGCCTATGGTTGACATAATAGCAAATTCATTTTTTCTACCCAAAAATACTATATAGTTCAGATTTCCTAAGGATATACATAAAACTAATAATATAATTATATCCAAGAAAATGTATAAAACGTTTATGCTTGCTTGTGTTTGATCCATTATTTCTTTGATACTTTTGTAGTCTAGAATAATTATATTTTTTTCCTTTAAAGCTATGATTTTATCATTTATCCCCATATTGGTACCATCTTTAAAGAAAAAACCCATTCCAACTTTTAATGCATCCTCTCTTGTGATTACCCCTACATCACAAACTATAGGTATCCACACTTCGCCCTTTGTTATTCCTACTAACTTATAGGTTTTATTAAAGTGTATATCCGGGCTAGAAACATTGTTTAAATAGTCCCCCAATTTAAGTTTATACTGTTTTGTGAACTCTAAGGGCAGCAATATTTCATCTGCATTGTCTTTTGGTATAGTTCCACTTACTAATTTTAGGTTAAAGTTTTTTAGTATTTTTCCCACATCTTCCGAATAAAAAATAAAGGAATCTATACTACTACTCCCAAAAACAGCACTATAATTGAAACTAGTATTATTATTCATCCCCAAAAATGGAATAACATCTTTAACATTGGGATCACTTTTTATATCTGAGATTATTTTATCGCTTATGGGTTTACTTTTATCATTAGTATAAAGGATAGTACTTTTACTAACCACATTAGTACTTGACTTATCAATATCTGCTAAGGATCCAAATAATAATAATCCAAATAAATATATTAAAAACACGCTTATTATTGTGCAAATAAAGCTTGGTAGAACCTTTTTCGAATTACTTTTTATATAGGTATAACTTGATAAAGGTTTCATTATACCACCCCTTTTAAGCTATCAACAGTTACTATTACTCCATCTCGTATATTTACGATATCATCAGCGTTTTCCAGGATGGATGGATCATGGGTTACAACAATAATCAAGGCCTTTCTCTTATATTCATCTAAAAAATCCATAACTTCCTTTGCACTTTTATGATCTAAGGCTGCTGTTAGCTCATCTGCGAAGATAACCTTGGGATCATTTATGAGTGCTCTTGCTATGGCAACTCTTTGCCTTTGGCCTCCAGATAATTGAAAGGGTTTTTTATTTGCAAGGTGACCTATCTTTAGCCTCTCCAAAAGATTTAAAGCTTTTAATTTTCCTTCCATGCTATCACTATTTATTGGGGTAAGCACATTTTCTAAAACTGTCATATAATCTATTAAAAAATGTCTTTGAAATATAAACCCAAAATCTTTTAATCTAAGTTCAGCAGCTTTTTTAGGGGTAAGCTTACTTAAATCAGTATTATTATAAGTAATTGTCCCTGAGGTTGGGATTTTTAATCCAGCCATAACATATAAAAGCGAGCTTTTACCACTACCTGAGGGCCCCATAACCCCTATCATCCTATTTCCTTCAAGTGTTAAGTTTATATTTTTTAAAGCGTAGGTTTGAACCTCTTTACCTATATCATATATAAGATTTGTATTATCAATTTTTAACATAATGACCCTCCCCCTAATTCTTTTCAATCATTTTAATTGGATCTAATTTATTTATGAGATTATTTATTGGAATTATAGAAAATAAAATAGTAAAAAGTGGTACAAGGATAGCTACTACAAACCCCTTTGTTGTAAATAGAAATCCTCTAACCCCTAAGGGTTCCCATAATCTCTTGGAGTTAAATAGTTGCATTATAACTCCCAACCCAATACCTAATATAAAGCCAATAGCATTGGTTATAACAACTTCTTTAAAGGTTCTAAATAAAATATTTCTTTTATTATAGCCAAGTGCATTTAGTAACCCTAATTCTTCTTTTCTATTGATATACTGAGCATACTTTGTGCTTCCTACTGTGACTACCATAACAATAATAGACAATATTGATATTACATCTAAAACTTTTAATGCTCCTAGTTTTCTTTCAAAAGCTTTATTTGAAGTTTCCTCTGTAGCCACCACCACTCTAGTTTTGTCTACCTTAGATATATAAGCATCCATTGAGGCTTTCTTTCCTGCTTTAGGAAAGACATAAAAGCTTCGGCTTAAGACTATTTCTTCATTTTTATAATCAGGTAAAATACTATCATTAGCAGATAATATTGAGGTTAAGGCTTCACTATCTAAAATACCTACTACTAAGTATTCTCCTGGGATACTATCAAACTTATTAATACTATCACCAATTTTGTCCCCAATTTTAAGCTTTCTATTTTTAGCTATGTCCTTATTTACTGCTACTTCCTGTGACTCTTCCTTAGGTAAATTACCCTGGATTAACTTAATTCCTTGGGCTTTCATGAAATAATCTACATCAGCTGATCTTAAAGGTACAGCAACTGCGCTGTCTGAAGCTCCAGGAATCTCAAATCTTATTCCGTAGTTGAAGTTCGATGCAACGATTCTATCCACATTTTTGTTTTTGCTGATATCTTCAATTAAGCTTTTGTCTATGGGTTTTTGTTCGAAGCTACTTATGGAAGCTGCCTTCTTATAGAATAAAACATGTGCTCTCTCTTCCATTGACAAAATACTACTAGTAAATCCATATAAAATATACAAGAAAGCAACTGCAAGGGTCACTGCATTTATAGAGGCGAAGATTTTCCTCTTATTTCGCTTGGTATATAGTAAAGGTGATAAAGGTTTCATAGACTCATTCCCTTCCATTTCATATTAAGAGATTCTCTATTAACATAATAATATAAAACCCTGGTAATAAAATAGTTACCCCAGTCATAATTTTTTTATTTGTATGCTATAGAAATAAATAATCTAGCTAAAAGCTACGGAAAAGTCCGAGGAATATCAGCAATAAACCTTATTAATTTTCCTTTTATAAGGTATTAATAATTGAAAAATGAGGCAGTAAATCCATTTTACTGCCTCATTAATTATAAAGTGAAGATGTTAATTATTGATTTATTTTCAACCCACTTGATCTCTTCAAAGATAACCTACCGCCTAAAAAATAACTAGTAACAAATGCAATAATCAATAAAATTATCCCGAAAAATCCGCTTATATATCTACAAGCCATAATTAGGGAAGCCTGGTCTCGTGGAAAAACACCCCAGATGGCTTCAGTAGTTAGATTAAACTCTAGGGATATTAATGGAACTCCAGAAATATTAGAATGAACTATAATTAACATAATTAATAAAGCTATAACTATATATCCAAACACTTTGTATCTTTTAGATAATAAGGAAGTTCCTCTTATTGAAATACCCACAGCTATATTCCAAATACAATAAATTAACGTTAGTAAGCCTGTATAGGAAGCTACTAACTCACCTGGCCTTACAAAAATATTTAGTCCTACAAGATATACTATAGTAATAAAAACTGGAAGTCCTGATATTTGGAGGATGCTAAACTTTGCAGTATAAATATCCTCTTTTAATATCGGTGCCTGTATTAAGAAATTATTTAGATTACCTGTGGATCTTCCTTTCCACATAATAACACCTTGAAGGTTAAAGCTTAATATGTATGCTAAGTTGATTAAAAACATTACTTGGATATAAAAGCCACCCACCCAGGTTATTTCTCCGCTATTTGAATATTTAAAAACTGCCCAAGTTATCAGAGCACAATTAAATAAAGAGATTATTCCTGCAAAAATTATAGAAATAACAAATAACCATTTAAGACCACCCGTGTTCATAAACCAATAGGCTTTTATTATCTTAATAACTCTTTTCATAACTATTTCACCCCCCAGATACTATAGGTTAATAAATTTTCAATATTAGGCTTAATACCTTTCATAGCTTTAAAAAATTCATTAGCAGTTTCTCTGAGTATCAACCCCTCAAATACAATCTCACCTTTTCTAAGCCCTATAAACTTATTGTCCAAACCTTTCAGATCTTCAACACTTCCAGATAAAAAAATATACTTTTCCTCAAGCTTATCCGCGGAGATACTTTCTATTATTCTACCCTCATGAATTAGTGTAATATAATCTGCTATCTTATCTAAATCCGAGGTAATATGGGTGGAAAAGAATACTGATTTTTCTCCATCAGATACAAACTCTCGAAGTATATCTAAAAGTTCAATCCTTGCCATAGGGTCAAGGCCTGCAGTGGGCTCATCAAGAATCAAAACCTTTGGGTTATGAGCAAAGGCAAGTGCAAACATTGCTTTAGTTTTCATCCCCTTAGAAAACTCACTTATTTTTTTATTTAAGGGGATTTTCCATCTGGAAATATAGCTCTTAAATATATCCTCACTCCAGTTATCATAAAATAGTCTAAGAGTTTTTGAATGCATAAGCAAAGTAGAGTTACTGATAAAATAATCTTCGTCAGGGACATATCCTATCTGTGACTTTACATATAACTCTTCTACAACATTGTCCCGTCCCATAACCTTAATTTGCCCAGAGGATTTTTCTAAGGCATTTAATATTAATCTAATAGTAGTAGTTTTACCTGCTCCATTTTCTCCTATAAAGCCCATAATAGATCCTTTTTCAAGGGTAAGGTTTATATTATCCAACTTGAAATCCGTAAAATCTTTATTTAAGTTTGTAATTTCTAATATATTATCCATTTTAATTACCTCCTTCTAGGTTCTGAATTATATTAAAAATAGCTTCTTTATTTACACCAGCATCCATTAATTTTAGAGTCTTATCTTTATATTCTTCAATTAATTTATTCTTTCTATCTGACAATAATTTTGAAACATCCACAGTCTTTACAAAAGTACCCCGGCCAGATACTGTGTAGATAAAGCCATCATGTTCTAAATCTATATAAGCTCTCTTAGTGGTTATAGTACTCACATTTAGTTCCTTTGCTAACTGCCGAACCGAGGGAAGAATATCATTGAATTTAAGCTCTCCGCTAAGTATATTTTCTTTAATACAAGTTTCTATCTGTTCATACATTGGTAAGTCACTTGTATAATCTATTCTGATATTCATTTAGCTACCCCTTCCATATACACTGTGTAAGTCATGATATCGTGTATATATGATATATACGATATCATGACTTATAATTAATGTCAATTTATATTTATTGTGGATAATTCTTTATTTATGATTTCAAGAATATAGGAAACATGTTATAATTTTATAAAGTGCTGTGTATATTCTATAAGCATAATACATCCAACATAGTAATTTGCATTATATAGATGATAAGGGGTGAGTTTTATGGATAAGTTTAAAGAGTATAGAAATGTTAGGATAAAGCTTGAATGTGCATCAGGCATAATTGCCCTCATAATTGGGGAAGGAATAAGTTCCTATTTAGGAATTTACGGTAAGAAATTCATTTCATTAGATACTGCATTAAGCTTTGCTATTATAGCAGGTATTTGTGGTGTGTTAAACAATATCTCTATAAGAATTGCGGATAAATGGTATTATAAAAATAAGAATAAGTAGCAAGAATGTGTTCCTATTGCTAAGGAGAATTAGATATGGGGCTATATAGCGAAGAGCATTTAAAATAAGCAGAAGGTTGTGTTACACCCTCTGCTTATTTTCTATTTTATAATTACATATCTTATTTAAATAATATAAATATAATTCTTATTTAGTGCTTTTCTTTGTTCAATTCATGAAGCTTTTCAATATCTTCCTTTTTTAAACCAGTGATTTCAATTATATCATCAATAATAAAGCCTTTTTTAACCATCTTACTTGCATCTTCAAGTTTTCCTTCTTTTATACCTTCTTCGAAGCCTTCTTTTCTTAATTCAATACCTACCCTAGTCATCTTTAACCTCTCCTTTAATTTATATACATATTCTTTATCAATAAATTTATCTGAAATACCTACTATTGCTCCAATATATAGCATTTTCTCATTGTCATTACTTATTTTTGCAGCTAGCTCTACTGCATTAATTGCCATTTCATTTTTGCCAACCTTACTTTTCATTAACGGTAAAAATATCAAGTTCAACTTATCTGCATCATTTAGTATCTCTTTTCCTGTAATTTTGTTTTGTAAGTCTAAAAATATATCATCCCCGTTAAAAGCTTTCATATAAACATTTGAGACTTGATAACTAATAGAGCCTATTTCAATATTGCTTATTGCTTGCTCTATATCACCAGAATAAATAACTGCAGTATTAATTTTCCTTTTGTCTTTTTTATATAACCTTGCATCATACAGCAAAAATCGTGTTAGGTTATCATTTCTATTTGTTGTTTGAAACTCAAGATGTAAAAAGCTCTCATCTTCAAGTAGAAATACAAAATCCATGGATTCCTCACTAACTTCCAAAACAGGAAGGTCCGTTGGAATTACAGCTTTAATTTTAGCAGTATGTAGTCCATAAAAATCTAAAGCTACATCCTTAAAAGCTGCTGACATGTACTTTAAGATTATATCGTTATTTTGATATGATATCTCTGCCATTACCATCACTACTTTCTATTATATCATAGATCTATGTAGTAATAGTATTTGCTTATTTAAGAAAAATATGCAAACTTCCATTCGGTTAATATCAAATTCAATGTCCTGAAACTTTTTTTTGAATCTCATGATTGTATGTAAGTGCTTACATATTCAATGCTTTTTTAATAGTTAAAGCTGCTGCCATCCTATCCGAGGTACCTAGCTTTGAATATATATTGCTGATATAATTTTTTACAGTTCCCTCTGATATATATAGCGAGGAGGCTATCTGCTTATTATTAAAACCAAATACAATCATTTTTGCTATTTCTATCTCCCGTTCTGAAAAGTCTTTCAAACCTTTCTTTTGCTCTTGAGTTACAATAGTGGCATTAGTTAACCGCTTTGCAATTTTTATTGCTACCTCTGAGGGTAACATAAAGGATCCTTTATAGGCGTCATTTATTGATTTTATAAGATCATCACCTTGAATATCCTTTAATATATATCCTGAAGCTCCATTAGTTAAAGCATCTATTATATAGTCATCCTCATTAAAAGTGGTTAATATTAATATGATTATTTGTGGATACAGCCTTTTTATAATTTTTGTAGTCTCCACTCCATCCATTACTGGCATTCTTATGTCCATTAATATTAAATCAAGGGAAGATAACCTACAACGCTCTATAGCTTCTTGTCCGTTTTTTGCGGTACCTATTACCTCCATATTATCTTCTAAATCAAGAATAGTTTTAAGCCCATCTCTCATTAAAGTCTGATCATCTACAATTAATATTTTAATATTATTCATTGCCCACCCCATAACTATTAAATTGTTTATACTTAACTTACTGGAAATGCTATATCTAAGGTAACACCCTGTCCTTCTATAGATGTAATATTTATTGTTCCCTTGTTTTCCTCGGCTCTAGCTCTCATGGCCCGAAGTCCAAACCCTGGTAAAATTATAGATGCACCTTTACCGTTATCTTGGAGGGAAAAGAAAATAGTATTTTCCTTAAAGTATAGCTTAAAAATAAAGGCTGTGCTTTTACCATGGCGTATACCATTAGTTAGCCCTTCCATAAGAGCATAAAATATAATTTCTCCTATTTCGTTAGATATCTTTATATCTTTATCGATTATTGTTTCTATTGCAACCTCTGAATACTTTCTCGTATATGCTATTAAAGCCATTAGAGAATTATAAAAGTCTAAGATATCTTGTCCCTTTTCTAAGATTCTAACAGAACCTCTTATATCATTTAAACCCTTTCTCACCTGCTCCTGAGCTAAATTCAGCTTTTCGCTGGCTAATACAATATCCTTTTTCATTAAACGCTTTGAAGCTTCTAGTTCAACCAATACTGTAGTAAGTGTATGACCTACTGTATCATGAATTTCCGCAGCTATCTTATTTCTTTCTCGCAAAGCCGTTATACTTTCCACCTTACTATAGGCTTCTTTTAAATCTACATATAAGTTATCTTTTTCAAGGTTTTTGATAGTAATATCTTTTAAAGAAGCTTCGATAACCTGATTTTGTTTAAGTAAATAATTAATTAATGAGAAAATAATAAATATAGTTATATATACGGGAAGAATCAAAAGTATGCTTACTATCATAGAATAGCTATCCTCTACATATTTAAAATAGAGTATAATACAGGACACTAAGTAAATACCAATGGATACTATTAAAGATATATTGTAATTTATGTTAACAACAATATCTTCAATGATTATTGATAAAACTATAAACGAAATCATATACGTATCATACTTTTGTAGGATTATTACTATTGTTATTTCTATTAAATATGTTGTAACAATTAGAAAAATCCATGGTTCTTTTTTATTATTTATATTCGTTTTATCTTCATAAGTATTATAGGCAAAATATGTTCTTACTGTATAGGAAGATAATATTATCAAATACAAAAAAAGTATTTGAATTGAATAATTGATATGAAGCATAGCACTAACTATCATAGCAATAATTAAAAAAGTGTAGTTAATCATTATAATTCTATTTACAATCTTATTCTCCATTATAAAATCCTTTTACCTATATTTCCATAATTAATTATATCATACATTTTCATTCAAATAGATGGTATCTTAGAGGTTGTATGACTGAATTATTAACAAATAGTACACAATTCGACATTAATCTGACACATATAGGACTTATACTAAGTTCATAGAAGAGATTTGATCTTTAAATAAATATAAACAAAGCCGTTGGTTACCCCCTAACCAGCGACTTTTTACTTTTTGTTAAAATAATTATATTAATTTAGGTTCCTTTATACCTTCTTTTACATAAGTTACAAATACACTTCCACTTCGAACAACTGTCCTTTCAGGCATACCTGGAAACAAACCAGGCATTAACTCTTCCACATAATTGCCTCTGACCAAATCCTCACAGCATCGGATTATATTAGGAAGTACATTTTCCTCCAATGGTTCTCCAAAGGGACGGAAGTCGTGATGTTGGTTAAAATTCCTATCGTACTCCTCCCCCATATCATAAATTCTTTTTAAAGCCTTCAAGGCTCTCTCTATACTAGTAAAAGTGGGGTCATCTGGTTTGGAACCTAGTAGCATGTTGCAGTTGCAGGAATCTCCAGAAAACAAGATACGACTCTGCGTATCTAAAAACACCATAGAGCCTGGGGTATGTCCGGGACAATGAAAGGCTGTTACAACCCGACCACCAAGATCAAATTTTTGACCATCTTCAAGATTTAAATGCTTAGGATTCGAGCCTACAGGCCAGGGTAGTATGTCCTTGTCTATGTCATAATCATACTTTTTACCCTCCCTATCTGCAATTATTTTTGCATAATGCTTTCGGCTCTCTAAACCCTCCATCCAGGTATATTTACCCAAATCATCAGAATTCATGTAGTATTCATCAAACCAACCTAATCCACCAACATGGTCTCCATGACCATGAGTTAGAACAAGTATTAGTGGTTTCTTTGTGATTTTAGATATAGCCCCCTTTAAATCCCCTATACCCGAACCTGTATCTATTACTAGAGCTTTTTCTTCCCCCACCAAAAGGAATATAGATGCGCAGTCAAATTCGTCAATTTCGTATGTATTCTTAGCAATTTCTTTCACAGGATATGCTTGAGTCGTCATAATAAAGCCTCCCTATATTTAAAAAAATTATAAACAAGTAAATACGATAGAGCTTAGCTTATTCGCTTTTTTTCTTCTCAATGTCATTTATATGGTTCAAACAATAATCGAGCCATTCTACATATGCTTTTTCACGTAGTCTTGCGTTCTGAAGCAACATATAATCACCCAGCTCTGGTGAGTTAAACATTGGTATATTATTATTCCATTGCTCTACTTTAAGGGATAGACTCTCTAAATCCGCAGAACGTCTTTCCCTTTGTTTTAGAAGTGATTTTCTAAACTGCTCAAAGGTCATATTTTCACAAAAGTACATACGTACTCGTAGATTATCATTTGGAGCACAATAAAATTCCTCCTCAGATAGGAGCCATTCCATAAAAGCATCTTTTCCTTCTAGGGTAATATTATAAAGCTTTTTCTCCATTACCTCTCCCTGAATAATGGTTTCGAATTCTACTAGACCATCCTCTAATAACTTCTTAAGTTCTGGATAGATTTGGCTGTGCTTTGCATTCCATAGTGAACCTAGCTTCCCGGAAAACGCCTTAGAGATATCATAGCCCGTGGATGGCTCTCGATTAATCAGTCCAAGCATTGCATAACGTAAAGAACCCATTTCACACACTTCCTTTACCTTGAATAATATTATTGTATCATAAAACAAGTAAAAGTAAACATGTATAAGTTGACACGTTTTTAATATGATGATAATATCTTTATATACATAATACTAAAGGGAGTACTAGCATGAAAATAAAGAAACTGTTTACTGATTTATTTACAAAGGATCCTCATTTTTATAATCGATTAATAGCAATCGCAATTCCTATAACACTACAAGGTTTAATCAGCTTCGGAATAAATATGGTTGACACTGTAATGATAGGCTCCTTAGGAGAAACATCTTTATCAGCTGCCTCCCTTGCTAATCAGTTTTGTTTTTTATTCATGATTCTAAACTTTGGACTAGCTGGTGGGGCTAGTGTTTTGACAGGACAATTTTGGGGTAAAGGTGATAAGGAATCCATTGCAAAAACGCTTGCCATAGTTTATAGAATTACCGTATGTATGGCAATAATATTTTTTATTGCTGCTCAGTTTTTCCCAAAAGATGTTATGAGGCTCTATACCACAGATCAAGGCGTTATTGATCAGGGGAGTAAATTCCTAAGGATAATAGCTTTTTCCTTTATATTTCAGGGAATTTCTACGGTTTCCGCTATCGTGCTACGTACAGTAGGTATTGTTAAGCTAACACTAATAACCACCCTAATCACCTTCCTAAATAACCTGTTTATGAATTGGATATTTGTTTTTGGTAATCTAGGAGCACCAAGGATGGAAGCTGCAGGTTCAGCATTTGCAACTACAATTTCCCGTGTTTTTGAATTTATAGTCATTGCTTTGTTTATGTTCTTTATAGATACGAAAATCAAGTTTAAACTGAGGGATCTTTTAAAAATAGATAGAAAGATCTTGAAGGATTATTTAAAGAATGGATTACCCGTGTTAATAAGCGATTTTTTCTTAGCTGTTGGAATGAATGTAACAGCAGCAATTATGGGTCGAATAGGTTCCGATTTTGTTGCAGCTAATGCAATTATGGGAGTAGTTTGGCAGCTAACCACAATATTTTTAATGGGTGTGGCTGGTGCAAGTTCTGTTATCATCAGCAATACAGTTGGTGAAAAAAGATATGAGGATGCTGAGAAATATAGTCTTGCCTTTTTAATAATGGGGGCTGTAATAGGACTACTGGCTGGAGTGGTTATTTTCCTACTTAAGGGAGTAGCTGTTGACTTCTACAATGTTTCTGCTACTACTAAAGGTATTGCACATGAATTAATGGCAGCATTATCAATTATTGCTGTATTCTCTTCTGTTTCAATGATGCTTACTAAAGGGGTGCTCAGAGCTGGTGGCGACACTAAATTTTTAATGCTAGCGGATGTATTATTTCTATGGACAGTCTCTATCCCCTTAGGTTTTATAGCAGGATTATATTTGCATCTTCCAGCCTTCCTAGTGATATTATGTCTGAGGATCGATGATGTTATAAAAGCAATTTGGTGTACAAAGCGTTTACTTGGTGGTAAATGGATTAAAAATGTTACCATTAACCTTGAATGATTCTAAATATTTCCTAAGCTAACTTTATTTAAATATTTTCTAGCAGCCTCTTCAGCTTCCCTCATAAATCCTAAGTCTGTAGGGGAGCTGTTTCGCTTATATCTTGGAAAATATCTTGAAAGATGCAACGGAATCTCTGGACTTATTGAGCTTATAAATTTTGCTATTCCTTCTACTTCCTCTAAATTATCATTTTCACCGCTAACTAGTAAGGTGGTTATTTCAACATGACAAGCTTTTGCTGCAATTTCTATTGTTTTTAATACGGGGGGCAGGCTTCCGCCACAAAGGTCTTTATAATAACTTGAAGTAAAGCTCTTTAAATCAATATTCATAGCATCCACAAAGGGGAGGAGTTTCCTTAAGGGTTCCTCACTTACAAATCCATTAGTTACAAGGACTACTGCTGCCTCAGGGTCTGTTTCTTTCAATAATCTGGAGCAATCATAAACATACTCAAACCAAATACTTGGCTCATTGTAGGTAAAAGCAATCCCGATATTATTTTCCATGGTCAATACAGCTTCTACCAGCTTTTCTTTAGTTACATATTCACTATCCGCCTTAAATTGAGAGATACTATAATTTTGGCAAAAATCACAGGTGAAATTACAGCCAAAGCTCCCAACCGAGTATATATGACTTTTAGGCTTAAAGTAATACAAAGGTTTCTTTTCAATAGGATCAAGGGCAGAAGACGTAATCTCCCCATAATTTATTGTAAAGAGTTTTCCATCTTCATTTACTCTAACCTTACACTTTCCATAGTTACCATTCTCTATTATGCAATTGTGAGGGCATAAAAAGCAGTGAAGCTTATCCTTAAGTTTTTCATAAAACATTGCCTCTGTTTTCATAATATCAATCCTCTTTGTGACGGATTACTGTGAAGCTTTGAATCGTATAATCCTCATTTGGCATTATTCCAGCTTTACCTAAAGCTATTGATAGTTGCTCCTCCACAGTATTAACTCCTTCTAGATCCGGAAGCAATAGTCCCCGCTTTGCTTTGCTAGTTAGAATAACACCATAGATCTTCGGATCTAATTCTTCTTTTGTTACAGCTATTGGTGTTGTCAATACATCCACCGAGAAATCTATATCCAAGAGTTCCTCATAAATAACTTCAGTAAATCTTGGATCCTTAAGTCCTGCTTCTACAGCATTACGAATAATTTCTTCCGCAATGCTGCTGGTGGTAGGAAGCATTGTTCCAATACAGCCTCTTAAGTTCCCATGCTTTTTTAGAGATACAAAGACTCCTCCTTTAGCATTTTTCATTTCATCTGTAACATACTCTGGAATACCCTTAAGCTCTTCTTTAGAGCTTAAATAGGTGGTAAGGCTTTCCCTTGCTAGTTTAACATAAGGGTCCTTTTGATTATTCTTTTTTTCCAGATTTGCTTTTCTAAGAGCTTCAAGCTTTGCAAGCTTTGGTAGCGCTTCCCCTATAATATTAAATCTCATAACTCCATAACCTACTCCAAAAGTACCTTCATAGCTTAAAATTTCGCCCTTAAAAGCCTTACCTTCTAAGGTGCCTAGTAAAATAGCCATAGAGGACCTACCGCATTCTCCAGCATTTGAAATGATATCTCTATCCATGTTGAAGACACCTTCCACGTCTCCCTTTTGAAGATATTGAAGAAACCCTAAATCAAAGGTTTCACCATAAGGGCTGAACCCGTAAGGACCATCATCCTTTAATTTATGAGATAAATCTCCGCTTGCAATGCAGACCGCCTTTATCTTTAGCTCCTCCACAGCTTGATTAATAATAATTCCAAATCTATATAAATCCATATCCTTTAAAGGAGCATAGGTTATGTGGACAAGATTATATCCCTTATGGTATTTATTTATATAATAAAGGGGCACCATAGCTCCATGGTCAAGCAAAACCTTAGCATTATATTTCTTTAATAAAGCATCCGTAGGCATGACAGTAGGTATGCCCTCTTTTGATGCCAATTCATATATTTTACTTGTAAGAGCTTTATGAATTTGAAGGTTCATAGCAACCGCAGGAGCTCCAAATTTATTTAGATCTCCAGATATCTCGTCCTCAAAGGTAAGGGCTATAGCATCTTCAAACATAGTGCCATGAGGAGTTATAAGAATAATCGTATCTGGAGCTTTCTCTCCTATTTCTTTTCCTATAACATTAAAGCTGTTAGTTGTTTCACTGATTTTCCTCTCTTCTCCTCTTCCAATCTCTGGAAGAATAATTGGAGGATGAGGTAGCAAATAATGTCCAAGTAAACTCATAGAAATCACCTCTATATAATATTTTTATTAAGCAATAATTTAGTTTAGCCTAATCATTATAAGGGAGACAAAGAAATGCATATAAGCAACATAAAATAATGCTCCAAGAAAAACAGAACACCCTCTTGAGGCTTTATAGATGTAAATACCCTCTCCATAAATCATGCTATCACAATATTTTTTTAAATCCACACCAGTAATTTCCTTTAAAGGCTTTCCCTCTTCTTGTCCAGCTAAAAAGGTATCTATAATTTCAAAAATACAACCATTTTTTTCAGAAGTATTAAGTCTTGAAGTTCCATTTATATAAATTCCCACTTTCTCAAAGGTGGTTTTATATTCATTTGCTAATTTGTCTACATAATTTTTATACTTATCAAAAATCGGTCCTTCATCCTTGTTATTCTCCACACTATCCCCCTCCTATAAGCTCTCATCATTTATAATTCCATTGGTCTTTGATATAATTTCATTAAATATTATTTTGAAATCCTGATAATATTTCTCCCCAAGCTTTGTAATAGTGTAATACTTACGTTTAGGTCCTAAGGGGGACTTAGCTATACGGCAGCTAATAAGTCCTTTCTTTTCCATCCTTGTTAATATTGGATATAGTGTCCCTTCATAGATGTCTTTAAAACCATATTTGTTTAATACAAGCAGTATTTCATAGCCGTAGGTTTCATTTCTAGAAATAATGCTTAATGTACAGCCTTCTAAAATACCTTTTAATAACTGTGACTCATCTATAATAACTCCTCCCTACTTTGCCATCCATAGTAGTAATTATATTTTATTCTATCTACTTAGCAATGTCAAGTAGCTTTGGTTTCCTTATCTAAAAAGATTCAGGGATACCCCAATTTCTGGTATATCCCTGAATCTTTCCTAATTAAAGTCTTTTAAACCGCATTGCTGACCACTTATCATCTATTGCTACACTGCTACAGGCAATGAATCCAATCTCTGGTGTTAATTTAAAAAGTATGTCTCTGTTAACCATTCTCCTTTAATAATCGGTTAGTTAAGCTGTCATGTTGATTATAGCTTGTGTAATCATAAATTATCCCAACCTATCTACTTCTTTCTGTATGTTCTGCATCTTTATATCTGTTACTGAAATTACATCAGCACATTGTTTTAGATCCTCTCTGATATGTGCTGGTAAGTCTTCACCTATTTTATAATATAATTTATGCTCTAGGCTTGCCCAAAAGTCCATAGCTATTGTTCTTACCTGCACTTCTATTCTGACAGGCTCAACATGATTTGAAAAAAATATAGGAATCTCCAAAACCATGTGAAGGCTTCTATACCCGTTCGGTTTTGGGTTTTCAATGTAATCCTTCTCTTCAACCAGCGTAATATCCTCTTGATTTTTGAGCATAGCTGCTATCTCATATATATCACTAACGAAGGAACAAACAACTCTTATTCCAGCTATGTCCATTAAATTTTTTTTTGCTGTTTCAAAATTCAATTCTAGGTTTTTGCGATTAAGCTTATCCATTATACTCTTGGGTGATTTAACCCTAGATTTCATGTACTCTATTGGATTTCTTTTTCTCTTTATTTTAAATTCATAGTCTAAGATTTCCAGTTTAGCACTAACTTCTTTTATAGCACAGGTGTAAATCATTGTAAGTTCTTCTATTTCCTCATTTTTTTCTTCAATATCTATTGAAGACATTGGGGTTTCTATGTCTTTAAAGAACTCATTATTTATTTTTGTTAATTCGCCCATGAATGTTCTTCTCCCTCACATATGATAGTTATATATATAAGTTTTTAGTATAACCTTGGCAGTTTATCAAGAGTAATTGCATAGGGGCTATTATATAGCTTATGTAACTCTTCCTTTGAAGTCCAAACATCTGATGCTGCAAATTCGTTTGACCAAGTCATATACCAGGCCCAAGGAGTCTTAGATTTTGAAAGTTCAGAAATACTTGGAATAATTCCAACTTCCCCAAGCGCAGTCAGTTTCTTTGCAGGAGTAATTTTGATTAATTCCTCGTACTCTTTTTTAAAATCCGTATGTTGGTGTTTTTCAGGATATAAATCTCTTGTGATAACATCAACCACATCATCACCCACATAGCCATCACGAAGTGGCGAATTCCATACCCAAATTAGATTGTTTAGCTTGTGATAATTTGTATATCGATCATACATTATACGGTATAGCTTTCTTGCTACCTCATACCCTTTACTTCCCCACCAAAACCATTCCCCTTCTGCCTCATGAAAGGGTCTCCAAAGGATAGGAATATGCTTATCAGAAAATCCTTTCAAAAGCCCAGCCATATAGTCCATATCTGATAATAAAGCAATGTTTTCATCTGTTCCAGAAATGATTGCTTGAGATGCATCAAAGGTTGTATTTTTAGAATAGAAGCTTTTATCAGAGCCTCCTAGTGGTGAAAACCAATGCCAAGTAAAAGTTATCAATCCTCTTTTATTTAACGCCCAATCCCAGGCATTTTCAAGAGTATCTTTATTCTCCTTTACTTCAGTTAAACATTCCTCACTAGAGTTTTCATAATTTATATTTGGAGAATAACTAAGAAGTTCAAATCCACAAATAGCAGGTTGCTTTCCAGTTATCTCTTCTATATATTTAAGTTCTTTTTGAACCTTATTTTGAGTGTGTTGTCCTGTTATTATTCCTTTACCTGAAATATTTTTTAAATACTCCATAACTGCCTTAACTTCATTTGAAGCTTTTTTATTACAAGGAGCTGAATTTTTTTTAATACTCATAAACTATCCATCCTTTACTTAATTGTTATTTCAAATAATCTTGCTGTAAACTCTTTTGGTAGTTTAACTGTTAATGATTTATTGATAGCATTCCAAGTATACTCGCATTCTTCAAAGCTTGGATAAGCACATTTAACAGAAACTTTTTTATTAGCTGTATATTCAATTGGAATAACGCAAGTATCTCTTTCGCTATTTCTTCTCCAAACTGCAACATATAGTTTTTCCTGTGTTCTAAGTCCAAGACTTACCCAGGTGTCTGAGAACTTTGATAAACCTAAAGGCCAGAAGGGTAATGCAGTTTTTATATGATGTCGCATGGATTTATAATAGTCAAGAGCCTCTTTAACAAGAGTTTTACGCTCCTCATTAATATAAACTAGATGTCCACTTTGGTGAATACGAAGTAGCATTGAGTTTACCATATTAAACACAACTTCTTCCTTATCTCCTTCCTTTAGTGGGTAAGACCAAATAGCCGATTGCTCCGGAGTTAACCCTGAAGGTGAATTCGCAGCGATGGTTGCATAACGCTTGTAGTCATCTTGGTCACTGGTTGACTGTATAGAACACCGCTGAAGCATTGCATAGTCAATACGAAGCCCACCACTTGAACAATTTTCAATAATGAGGTCAGGATATTTTATGAAAACATTGTCAAGCCAAGCTAAATATGCCCTCTCATGACCTAATAAACCTTCCCCAATACTATCTGCATATAGTTCTGTACCGATGCCTGGCTCAATGTTGTAATCCATTTTGATGTAACCAACACCATATTCAGAAACTAGTCTGTCAATAACTTCATTTGCATAAGCGCTTACCTGTGGATTCCTAAAATCTAACTGATAACGTGATCTATCATAGATTTTCTTTCCATGACGAACAAAGAACCAATCCTCTGGCACCTGGGAAGCTTTCGTGCATTTTATTCCCATAACCTCAAGTTCCAGCCATACACCAGGAATTAAGCCTTTACTGCGAATATAATCAGTTATTTCCTTGAGACCCTTAGGGAATCGTTCCTTTGACTCATGCCATTCTCCAACATTGTCCCACCAATATCCAGGTGAGTACCAACCAGCATCAATACAAAAATATTCACAACCAGTTTCGTAAGCTGCATCAATTAAAGGTAGTTCCTTTTCTGTTGTAGGATTTGCCCATAGGCAGTTCATATAGTCATTAAAAATAATTGCAAGACTTTCGTTATCTTTATTTGGCCTACGAATAGCTCTACGGTATTTTGTTAATTCTCCCATTGCTATATCAAAGTTGCCACAACTAACTCCAACCGCAACAGTTACAGAAACAAAACTATCCTCTGGTTTTAGGTTTTTGAACCAATGGGATTCTATTTCAGTTGGTCCACTTAAGGCTAGATATAAATGGGAGGTTTGATCAGAAATCTCCCAATGCCAAGAACCATTATGTTCAATTTGCCAATATAAATTGGTAGAAGTTTCTTTATTCTCCAAAAAACCCATGGGGAGATATTCCTTTGTTGACCAGTTACCCGTGTTTGTGATGCCTATTGCCTTTGAAGAACGCTGTTCAATCGTTGGCTGTGACTGTGCCATACCAAGCTGTTCTAAAGTATAGGTCTGCCAATCCATTTCTCTCTGCCAAGAATTGTGGGGAATTTTAAGTGACATTTTTTCATCACGAGGTAAAATACCTTCTTTTTCAATCCCTGTATAGTTAAAGGAAGATATGTATTCTAACGTCTGAGTTTCTTTACCTTTATTAATAATCTCACTCCAGGAGCGAATTACTGAAATTGTATCAAAGAACTGAATGTGGCTTGTTACAAAAATCTTTGTTTCCTCATCAAAGGTTACAATTTCTAGCTTTCTACCTATATTGTTACGATAATCCTTATGTCCATGATATTTCATTCTGTACCCTGGCGCTGTAACAATATATTTTGTGCCGTGTCGTTCAAGAGGTCTATCTAATCCAGAAATGTTTAATTCCACCAAATTAAAGCTACCCTCCATAGTTTTGGACTCAACATCTTTTTCATTAAAGGGAAGTGCAGAAAAATGCAATAATTTAATTTGATTTTCATCCGTAATCTCTAAGATCATATTTATGTTATTTTCCTTTATAGTAATTCTCTTCATAGCATTAACTCCTTTAGACTCGTCTATCTATTTCCTCAAAGGTTTTTCTAAAGCACTCTATTACCATTGTATCATGGTAGTCTATTTTCACATACTTAAAACCTTCGGTATTAAGCAAATTAATAATTTCTTAAGAAATAACACCTTTTCAGGCTTAATATTTTTACTATACACTAAATTTATCTCCTATAATAGTATATCCTGTTCTAAAAGTTATAAATTTGTTATAATTAGTTGCAAAAAATAAAAGCATCCATAGATTTGATTAACATAAATCTATGGATGGAAATTCACTTTTGTGAAATAATAAAATATAGTCATCTTTTCTTGAAAGGGGATCTTTAAAATTAAAATAAAAGTTTTATCCTTTTTATTATTATTTTCTTTACTTTTAGCATTAACTTCATGTAAAACTGGAAGTTTAACGGGTAATAAAGGAGAGTCAGTATCGCCAAAGTCTTCTCTTCCAGCTTCGCCTTCCCCCAATACTCAAATCCCGGAAAATAAAAATTCTTCCTTCCGATTTGTAGTTATGGCTGATTGCAGAGGTTCCCAGGGGGGCATCAATTTACCCGCGGTTACGAAAACTTTGGAAAGCATAAAAAAGATAACACCCCAACCTTTATTCGCAGTTATGCCTGGAGACCTAGTAGGCGGTGCAAGTAGTTATTCGTCGGAAAAAGCTCAGCTTCAATACTTTAAGAATACAATTACCAAATATTATCCGATGAGTTTTTTCTACCCTGGCTTCGGAAACCATGAGGCAACTGCTGGGATTAAAGGTGAAGAAGCCTTCCAAGAGGTTTTTCCTGAAATTAAGGGGAGTTTTTTAGAAGGATATCATAACACCGTCTATTATTTTGACAATAGTACTACCCGGTTTTATATGCTAAACTCCAATCATCCTGGACTCTTCTATATCTGATGCCCAGCTAAACTGGATAAAAACTAATACAGATGCATTAAAGAAGCATAACTTTTACTTTGTTCACGAACCTGCCTACCCTACAGGTTCCCATGTGGGTAGTTCTTTAGATGTAAATAAGTTTCAGAGGGATAAACTATGGCAAATCATTGATGCTTCTGTAAGTCCAATGTTTTTTTGTGGACACGAACATAACTATACCCGTCGCCATATAAATGCAGACTTCAATGAAACTATCAAGGGTCAAGCTTTTATATTTAATAAATTTATATATCAGGTTACCACCGGCACCTTCGGAGCACCCTTTTATAAGGATTATACTGAGAAAAAGGATGTAGATGTGCCTCCTATCATTCAATACCACTTTGCAATAGTAGATGTTAGTGAAAGTAAGGTAAAAGTTACTGTTTATAATATTGATGGAAATACAATAGATGAATTTGAGCAGTAATAAGCTTATTTTCTTTCAACTTCTACTAAACTGGTATTTTCACTACCACTTTCCTAACTAAATTGGACTTGTCTAAGCAAATGCCAGGTTTGTGGCCATCCTCAGGAAAAAGGATAACAAAACAGCCTTTTGTTAGGGTAAGATAATCACCCTCCCCAGTATAGAACATGATATCTTTATCAAGGCTATATTTTTCGCTAAGCTGAAGATTTTTAATATTAGTATAGCCTATAACCTCACATCCACTAACAACATGCTGAATATCAATATATTTTTTATGAGATTCCCATTTCATTTCATCCTTGGGTTTAGTCTCATATTCCTGAACTAAGACGTATATATCAGTACCCTCTATAAAGTACTTTCCAAGTTCAAGTTTACTCAGATTGGTTTCTTTAAGGTATGTTAATCCTCGTGTCACTTTACTACTAATATTACTATAAATTTCTTTATTGGATAAATGGTCAAATATCATAATGTACCTCCAAATTTAATATACATTTTATCTAAAACTAAGATATTTTTATAATGCTTGCGTCTCTATTTTCTACATCAATAACAACCACGTTGTTTTCAAAGGATATGCATGAACCACCTCTTAATATTGCAACTTTCGTAACCTTTGTAAATTCAGGACTGATGTTTATCTGCGCTCTCTGCTTGTGCTCCGTCATATTAAGTACCCAAAGATATGTTTCGAATTCATTAGTCCATAGCCGTGCTACTATTCCAGAATTTATTTCAACTTTAAGCATAGGTCTCTTTTCTCCATAGGAAAGTAGAGAGGCAAACCACCTTCTTGTACCTTCATCAGGGTTTTTATGATATCCATAGCCTGGCATTGTACCTACGATTTGTGCCTTTCCCTTCCTATATCTATTTTCAACAATGGCAATATCTCCATTCCCAAAGGTACCTAGCTCCTGCCCAGTTGTAAGGTTAAAGCTTTGCTTATACACGCCACCCCTAATTTCTCCTTTATCAGAATACACCTGGAGTTCCTTATTCATATCAGGGCCTAGATGAACCGTCTTCTGTTGACACCCGAAGACTTCAGCAAAGCCTCGATTCGGCTGCTGCCATTCTATAGCGTGCCCATGATCGTCAAAATAACCGAAACAACCCTCACTTATTAGGGTTCCACCTTTTTCAACCCATTTTATTATTTTTTCACAAGCCTCACTATTAATTGCAAGTGGGTAAGGAACATAGATTATCTGATAATCTTCTATTTGCTCAAGCCTTATAATATCACTTTGAATATTTGAATCTATAAAAGCCTCATAGACTCCCTTTATGCAGCTAGCATAGATATCTGTATCACCATTTACCCCATAACAAAGTGCTTGGGAATCCTCAAGTAGAAGTATGCCAACTTCTCCTTTTACAGGTTTAGCCTTCCACAAGTCTCTTTGCATTGTGTTATTACACCATTTAGCAATGTCAGTTGTTATATCTGAACGGTCAGTTCTTGAGCCATCGGTGCCATACCAACCAAAGGCATGAAAAAGCTGTCCGTCAAGTAGTGGTCTATATCTTGGATTCATAAAACCCTTTGCTCCACATACAAAGCTCATCATAGCATCAAGTCTTATGTTTTCAGGTACAGCCATAATATCTTTTTTGATTAAGGGCTCTGTTTTATCAGTTCGTCCATTCCAATCGCTATCGCCTACAGCCTCTGCCCTCCAGAATTCTTTTCCCCTGGAGGCGGATCTAGTCATATCTCCCCCCATCATTGTGTGGCAATTATTCCCATACCAAAAGGTATAGCCGAATAAATCAACTTCCTTAGAATATCGCCAATCATCACTAGCGGCAGTTACTATATCACTATGGCCTTTAGCATTTCCATGAGCTATCATCTTATGATTGCTATCTGCTTGCCTTAGTGTATTTAGTCTAAACTTAAACCACTTCTCCTGCATGTCATTTTGGAAGGCAATTGCGTCAAAGAATTCCGGGTATGGGCCTACAATTCTAGGAAGTTGAACCTGGTCCCACTGCGTATAACTAAATCTAAACCAAGCTTCATTAAGAGTTTTTAAGTCTTTGTACTTATGCATAAGCCACTGACGAAACTCATCTTGGGTGCCAGGACAATAGCAGATATTTTCAGGAGAATATAAGGAGCATTCATTCCATATATCATATCCAAATAGACCAGGCATATCCTTATAGTGTTCCCCCATAGCTGTCAGGAAGGCACCTACCCCTTCCCTTACAACTTTATTATCTAAGCACATTGTAAGATGTCCTCCTGCAATTGCGCTGGAGGTTATATCATTATTTCTTTTTTTACCACTAATGTTTTCCCGTCTAGCTTCAGGATATTTAGCATAAAACCATTCCGGTGCATAGTCACTCATTTCAGCAATAATAGTATCGATGTTATATTTAGCAGCTAGCTCTAAATGTCGGTCATAAGGCTCCCAATTAAATACTCCTGGTGCAATTTCAATGGAACTCCAGGTGAACCAATGACGAAAAGTGGTTATTCCATCCTGGGCTGCTCTTTCATAATCTCTTTCCCAATCAGTCCTAGGTGGTGCGGAACGCCTATAATATACTGCACCAAAATTTACTGGTCTTTCGTCTCTATTTATCATTTTTCTTCCCCCAAACTATATTTAATCAATATAATAAGTTTACTAATATTATATATAGTATATTGCGTATTCATCAATACTTCAATATTGAAATTTAATTTCACATAACAAAATTTTATTTAACCCCTTGTGATTTTTGCAGGATACCATTTCTCAAACCATGTTTCTACCTGGATGCGACCTTGCTCTGAAAATTCTTTTCCTGCTTGCTTTACATGCGCTAGATATTCTGAAATTTTACCCTCAAGTTGAGGTACCTTAAGTAGCTCACCCTCTGTACGGATTATTTTTGTCAATTTGTCACCGAACATAATGTCAAATTGACTAATTAGGGCATCATAATTATGTTTTGTAGCATAAAAGCCACACGTTGATATAAGAACATGTCGTTGATGTGATAAGTCGTAACGTGGAGCGTGTCCGCTTGTGCCATCCGCGTTTAAATCCATATAGGGTAAATTTGTTGGTAGCAGACGATCAAGGAAAGCCTTTATTTTTGAGGGCATACCAAAATAGTAAAGTGGGAAACTCCACACAATCAAATCTGCTTTAATATATTGTTCTATTAAACCTTCCATATCATCTTTTATTATGCAATTGCCTGGGGTTTTAGTCCAACAAGCAAAACAACCGTGGCAATGATCGATTTTTGTTTTGCTAATATTTACTATTTCTATATTATCTTTTTCATTTCTGTTTAACCCCTCTAAAAAAGCTGTTGTTACCTTAAATGTGTTACTTGACTCACCCTTAGGACTACCGTTAAGTACTAAAATATTCATACTAACCTACCTCCAATTAATTCATGTTTACTTTGTCAACATGAATACATAATAACACGTCAAGTTTACAGTGTCAACATATTATGATATTATATATTTAAGGTTAGTTGAATATTTGAAAAGGGGTTTTAAAATGAAAAGTGATACATATCATCATGGTGATTTGAGGGAAAGTCTTATAAAAATGGGCTTAAAGCTATTTAATGAAGGCGGAGAAGAAAATTTTACAATTAGAAAAGTAGCAGCCTTATGCAATGTAAGTCACACAGCACCTTATAGGCATTTTAAAAGTAAAGAGGAATTAATTAATGCAATATCAGAATATGTATTCACTAAATTCCAAGATTCATTAAATGAAATTGTAGAATTATATATAAATGATCCATCTAAAAGAATTGTAGAATTAGGTAAAAAATATGTTTGGTTTATGGTAGAAAATCCAGATTATCTAAAATTTGCTTTTTTATCGAAAAATCAACCTGTAACTGTTATGGAAGGAAATAAAATTAAAAATGTAGGAAATGGTACTTTTAATATATTTGAAAACTGTGCATTTGATTTTTTTAAAAGTATAAATGTTAAAGAAGAAGATTATGTACAGGATATAATTGCTATCTGGTCCATGGTTCATGGTCTAGCGACAATGCTCGCATACAAGACAATTTCATATGAAGGGGATTACCTTAAATTAGTTGAAAAGATATTACGTAAAAATCTTAATTTTTGAATTAGCTAGATCACAATAATGATAATTAAATTTAATATCTGAAGATGCACTACGAATATAATAGAATGACGAAAAAACAGCTTTAAATTTAAAGCTGTCTAATCTTATATAGGTAATTACATTGGTACTAACCAACTAGTTTGAAGGAAACAAAACAAAACTGTCAGCACTCTCTTCAAAATTAAGCTTGGGTTCCTCATCATAGCTTAGATAAAGCACAGAAGAGTTTCCAGCATCTGCAGTAGATGCATTAACTGCTAATAAACCTTTGTATTGCATTAAAGTAATCATATTCAGAATGTTATCTTGCAGCTTAGTATCCTCCATAAATATTTCAATCTTAAATTTACCTGGAAGGGAATCCTTAACTTTATTTCCACCTTGCCATATTTCCTCTCCCTGTTTTAAGACTTTGACAGTAAACTTCTCTGTAGGTGTTTCTTTAACAACTTTTCTGAGTATAAATTTTACTTCAGCCATCATATCATAAATTTGCTGCTTTCCTCCTAAGTCATTATCATAAGTATATACTTGGCTTCCAAAGGTTTCTGTGATTATCTTAGATACTGTGCTATCTACCTTATAGGTATCACTAAATCTAGTGACATAACCATTAAGATTAATATCTTGAAAATTTAGGAGATACTCATATACTATCTGGCCAATTCCATTCTTATCTGGAATTATAAAATAAAAGGTGTATCCATTTCCATCAGGATAGTTTATTTCTTCCTTTGTTGAGACGCCAGACTTAATACCATCTAAGACCTTCTTTATTTTAGCCTTATCCACAATCTTTATTTGCTTATTATCATCCTGATTTTCAACTATTAATGCAGTTGCTTTATAGCAGTCCTTTGTTATACCATTTCCAGTAGGTGCTTTGATTTTTTTATATCCTGCTTCACTTCTATAAAGTGTCAATTTCCCTTTATCTTCTACAGCTACCGCTACTTCCTTATCAATGTTTTTGATAGAATATATCTTCGATCCTTCTGTTATAAATCTGGCATATGTTTCCTTTGAGGTATCAATGGTAATAGTATCGTACAAACTTATATCGAATTTAACGGTTCCAATTTCTTTACTTAATATTTTTTTATCCGTTATTACCTGGTAAGACCAGTTACCATACAAGCTTCCACTAATTGAAAGAATAGTCGGATACATTCCAATGGAGTCCGTTACAAAGGTTTGAATTCCACTTATTGCTTTATTGTTGACAGCTTTAATTGGCTTTTTAGAACTTCCATAAGCTGAGGTCATTACAAGTATTATCATAAGGAACATAATAATAAATTTTCTCATACAATCTCCCCCGGAATCACTGATCTACAATTAATATAATATCTGGAAGTATTTACTTATAAGAATAATATACCACATGCTAATCAATAATAGTCAAATTAATGAAGTTTTTGAGATTGTGGAGGAGGATAAATAATGAATAATTTAGGAAAGTTATTATTGTATCAACATGTTGCATTTGCCACTATTATAGTAGCTTGTCTTTTTATAGCATTGGTTGTAGATAATGATGAATTTCATCAATACGCAATGAATAAAGCAATCAGAGTTTCCGTTATAATAACAATATTTACTTTAATGGTATATTCTCTTTATAAATTAGTTTCCGGTAGTGGTGTTATTAGTATTAATGTGATCTTCTTTGGTATAGAGGGATTAAGCATTTCAACATTATTATTATATTATCTTGAATTAAAGGGATTTAGTGTTTCTATCAACAAAAATAAAAAAACTGGTGAATTTTTAAATACGATATCAATAATTGTAATTAGCTACAATTAGTATATTATTTGAATTCAAATTATTTGCTAACCCTACAGGATTTATTAGATATGATGTGTTAATATTATTAATAAATTTTCTTATGCTACCATTAGCCGTACCTTTTTTCCCTAATAGGAATAAAATACTTAGTAGAGATGCCTATAAAAAAGAGCAGAAAGAGTTAAAGAAAACATTTAATATTTTCACAGCAATATATGTAATATGCACATTATTAGGAATTATATATATTATTTATAGACGTTTTAATTAGTTCATTACAATACCTAAATAATATTAATATAATCTACTATGGCTTAATATCCAACATATAAGATTGATGAAACTTTAAGAATTAGACGAACTAATTGAAAGTCTGAACCATTAATCGCTTTTATCAAAGATACTTTTAATAAAATTCATATTGCCGAAACAATGTATATGGGCATATGTTCCTATGGTACTATTTTTATGATAGCCTGAGTCACTCTCCGTTACACCTTCATCAGCACTTATTTTAAATATTGTTTCTTCCTTCAAAGCTACAAAGGAATTATGGAACTGGTGACAATTTATTTTCAAGTTTTCTTCTACCATAGAATTTTCTTTAGCTACTCTTACCTGGGCATAGCCGAAATTTTGTAGTACTGTACCCATATGTGCAGTTCCCTGAAAGAATCCTACAGTAGCTTGGCCCTCTATGCTATTAGTTAGATACATTAGGCCACCACATTCTGCATAACATTTAAGTCCATTATTAAGAGAGTTCTTTATGCTATTTAGCATGGATTTATTGTTGCTTAATTCTGATATAAATACTTCTGGATATCCTCCACCTAGGTATAAAAAGTCAATATCCTCAGGTAGTTTTTCATCTTTTAAGGGGCTAAAATATACCACAGTCCCAAGTTCCTCTAAAAGTTCAATATTTTCTTTATAATAGAAATTGAAAGCTCTATCATAAGCTACAGCTGTTTTTAATCCCATATTATCCATGTGGAAATTATCTTGGAATTCTTCAGCTTCCTTAAATTCATGTAGTAAGCTATCAATATCCACATACGCCTCTAAGTGTTGGCTACAGATTTCAATTTTATTATCTAAATCATCTACTTCACTGCTTTGTACAAGACCTAAATGTCTGCTTTTAAGCGCTAAGTTTTCATCCTTTGGGACATATCCAAATACTTTTAAGTTAGGACTACAATTTTTCTCTATTGCCGCCTTTAATAGTTTGTAATACTTCTCATTAATATTATTTAAAATCACACCTACTACATTGGCAGCTTCGAAATTACAAATCCCATTTAATTCAGCACAAAGGGTTACGCTCTGTGCTTGTGGAGTTATAACTAAAACTATTGGTAGATTAAGAATCCTTGCTAAATGTGCAGTAGAATATTCTGAATCTATTCCCTTACCATCATATAAACCCATTACCCCTTCAACTACTCCAAACTCACCTTTACCTCTACTGTAAGCAGCCTTTGCTCCTGCCTCTCCCATAAGAAATAGATCTAAATTTCTTGAAGCTTTTCCTGTTACATGTTTGTGAAAAGCCGTGTCTATATAATCTGGGCCAACTTTATATCCTTGAACCTCAAATCCCCTTTTAATAATTGCTTTCATAATTCCTAAGGTAAGAGTTGTTTTCCCCCCTCCACTACAATTAGAGGATATTACCATACTTTTCATCTTACATATCCACCTCTCTTTCTTTTCCATAGGCATAAAACAAAATACCCCTGCCAATTTTGATGTGGCAAGGGTATAATTAGCCTGTAACTTATTATACTTATATATATTTTATTTTTCAATGTAATAATTAGAACTAGACTGTTGATTCATTTACTTTTAGAGATTTATTCTTTGATAGTAAAGCCTAGTTCATACAGATCCTCCAATAGATATTGTGGCTTTGAAATTATATTTATTTTGCTATAAAAGGGTTCCTTTTCTTCTATTGTACTCAATAAGGCTAATTTTTCCCTTATTGAAAGACTAGTTATTTTTAAGATTTCTTCACTTGGTCCTATAACTCCCTCTTCTATAATCTCATCAATCCCCTCTAAACTTTCTGTTATAAAACTTGGGTGTTACCATAGGAAGCTACATAGCCAATATCATATATTCCTATTCTTCCTGCTCTTCCAGCTATCTGCTTCACTTCTTGAGAGTTTAGAAAGAAAGCTCAGCCGTTCCCTCTTCCCAAGGGTAACTGTGTGACTCGGGGAAAACAGTAAATTCATGAGGTAATGTACAGTTAGGTAGACTACCTAAGCCATCACAGACTAGGCAGTAGATGAAGATAGTACAGTTAGTAGCTAAGAATTAGCTTTTCAGTTTTGTAGTTATTTCTTAGCTCGCCTCTACTATATTTCCAAACAAATCCAATCTTTTATTAATCTTATTAAACTATGCCTGAATAAAGATGTATTCTTATAAAGATATCTTTATTTAAATAGTAATATTCACTGAAAAAGTCATGATGAAAATAAGTCTAGCTATCGCTAATTTAAATATTGAAAAATTAATAATGTAAAAAAAGAAACAAATTAAGGAAATGGAACAATCCTGGAGGAGATGTCCCAAAACGGGCTGTCTTTATATTTTTAAGGTTTCCCACACGACCTTCTTCCACTAAATGGGTGATTCCATTTACTGGATGCTACTAAAGAGGTAAGATTGATTGGATTTTGATTGGTTAAATAATATACAGCGATAAAGCTATAGTAGTAGCTCGACCCATTATTATATCGAAATTAATGTAAAATATTTTGTTACTTAAAATTTCAATAAATTTGTAAAGAATTGACATTTCGTTCTTTTTCGGCTATAATGAGGTTAAAGTAGATATAAGCCGAAAGGAGATTGTGAATGTATATTAAAAGAGATATGGAAAATATAGTTTTAAAACTTACAAAAGAGTATCCTACGATACTCATAACAGGTCCCAGACAAGTTGGAAAAACTACTATGCTTCAAAACATAATGAAAGGCACAAATAGAACTTATGTTAGCCTTGATGACTTGAATGCAAGAAGTTTAGCAAAAGCTGACCCAGTTATGTTTTTTCAAGTATATAAAACACCTATTCTTATAGATGAAGTACAATATGCACCAGAATTGTTCACCTATATTAAAATAATGGTTGATAAAAACCATAATCCTGGAGAATTTTGGCTTACAGGTTCTCAGATTCTCAAACTTATGGGTGGTGTTCAGGAAAGTTTGGCTGGGAGAGTTGCTGTTTTAAGCTTATCTTCACTTTCACAAAATGAAATATATAATCAAGACGAACTCAAACCATTCAGTCTTGATTTTACGGTACTTGCTGAAAAGCAAAAAAATACTTTACCCACAACTGTTACAGATATTTTTAAAAGAATTTTTAAAGGAAGTATGCCTGCTTTAGTTAGCGGAGTTTATTTAGATAAAAACATCTTTTATAGCAGTTATGTAAGCACATATATTGAAAGAGACATAAAAGAAATATCTGGAAGTATTGATAGTCTTGCTTTTTTTAAATTCATTACCTCTGTGTCCGCAAGGACTTCTCAACTAATTAATTATGCTGACATAGCAAGAGATGCGGACATAGACCAAGTTACCGCTAAAAAATGGCTTGGAATACTTGAAACTTTGGGACTTATATTCTACCTACACCCATTTTCAAATAACACTTTAAAGAGAACCATTAAAACTCCAAAACTTTATTTTTATGATACAGGTTTAGTTTCATATCTTGCAAAATGGTCCTCAGCGGAGACATTAGAAGCTGGTGCTATGAACGGGGCAATATTTGAAAACTATGTTATCAGTGAAATTATGAAGTCTTTTTATAATTCCGCTACAACGCCATTCATCTACTATTACCGTGATAAGGATGCAAGAGAAATCGATATAATTATGGAGAAGGATGGTAATTTATATCCAATAGAGATTAAAAAATCAGCGAACCCAGCCTCACAATTAACAGGAGTTTTTAAATTAATTGATAAGTCGTCCTTAATCAGGAGCACAGGGGCAGTTCTTTGTATGGCAAATAACCTATCCGCTTTTAATACAAATGAATTAATCGTTCCAGTTAGTTTGATATAAATATTAGCAACAAGAACCTAGTTTGATATTTAAAATCATATTTTGCTACAGTTCAGATGTAGCATCGATAAATAAGTTCTCTAAATATAATATAGTGACCTTATACAATTATTATATTTTTAAAGTTATAATCAATGTCCCTATGTAATTAGGCAAAAAAACCAATTAGCTAATGTAGCTTTTGTTAGGTCAAAGATATCTTTTGCAACGGCTTTTAGTTCGTTACTATAGGTTACTACATTATTTTGTTGTTTAGCAATATCATAGTTACCTACATGAAAAAAATAAGACCTAGAGGGGAATCTCAATATAGTGATTCCTCCTCTAGGTCTTTGTCCTAAAAAGTGTATATACTTTCTGTATCCTGGGATACTTTTAAGCTTTATATGTCAATTATGATTGATCAATCCACTTTTCTTTAGCTTTTATTACATCTGCTTCCGAGAGATGAGTTTGTGCTACTATCTCAGTCATTCCACAACCTTTGTCTATCATTTCCTTAGCTTTTTCCATAGCCTATTCATGATTACCCCATTCATGATTACCTTTGTTCATATGTATATTATCATCCATTATAAATTTCCTCCTTTAGATAAATTAATTTCTACCTTTAGTTTCTACCTATAACAGATTTTTTATACAAAATGAATATAATTTGCTTATATTTCATAACTGCCATATTTTTTTGCTGTTTTCCAAGTCTTACCGTACAAAGATTTAGGATTATTATTAGGTTTTATGCCTCTAAATTCTTCTCTGATTATAGCTCTTGCAATGGACTGAAACTTGATATATGCTCTCTCATCCACTTCTTGACCAACCATATTTTTCATTATTAACTCATTGATTTTTTTATTTACAGCTCTATCGAATTTATTCATCTAACTCACTCCTATACATTATTACAATCATCAATATTATTATCCATTCAGTCACAATTTATCCATTATGCCTTCACCTATTATATGCTTTTCAAGATAGAATTGATGTCTTCACTTACTTTTATCCTATTCTCATATACCCATTCCTCATCAAAATCTATATTAAAGGCTTTCGAAAAGGAGTAATAGAGATTTATTCTTTGATAGTAAAGTTCTAGTTCATACAGATCCTCCAATAGATATTCAGGCTTTGAAATTATCTTTCTTTTTGCTATAAACTGTTCATCTACATAACTTAAAAATGTCCCCATCATATCATTATTGGCTACATCAAAAGGTATTTTTAATAGTGTCCATTGGGTTCTTTGGTCTAAGTGTAAACTTCTTATATTATCAAGTACTATTAAATATTGGTTTATATCCATTTTTCTATAAAATGGTATCTTTTCTTCTTTTGTACTCCATAAGGTTAATTTTTCCCTTAGTGAAAGACTAGTTATTTTTAAGATTTCTTCACTTGGTCCTATAACTCCCTCTTCTATAATCTCATCAAGCCCCTCTAAACTTTCCGTTATAAAAGCCTGGGTATTGCCATAGGAAGCTACATAACCAATGTCATATATTCCTATTCTTCCAGCTCTTCCAGCTATCTGCTTCACTTCTTGAGAGTTTAGAAATCTTACCTCATTCCCATCAAACTTTTTAATATCCATAAATATAATTCTTTTTATAGGAAGATTCACTCCCATTCCTATGGCATCCGTGGATATTAAAATTGTATTTTCCTTTTTAATAAATAAATTATACTGTTTTTTTCTCACCTCAGGAGGTAGATCCCCATATATTATACTTGCCTTTACGCCAAGATTTGAGTAATGATAGGCTAGCTCTAGTACTCTCTTCTTTGAGAATACCACTAAGGCATCCCCCTTCTGAATGTGCTTATAAGAAAAGGCTTTATCCTGCTGCAATAGAGGAATCTTTCTTTTATATTCCTTAAACTCATATTCATCTCCGCAGTCCTCTATTATCTCGAAAAGCAATTCTTTTGCATTAAATGCTCCACATATATGAATCTCTCTACATTTTAGTCCTAAAAGAGCTCGTGTCCAAGCAGCGCCTCTCTGATCATCCTTTATCATCTGAATCTCATCTATAATTGCAACCTCATACTCTTTCTTTGTATTTAATTTTTCTATAGTACAAGAAATATGTGTTGCTCCTTCTATAATTATTTCCTCTTCTCCAGTGATAAGGCTGCATTTCACTCCCTCTCTATTCAACTTCTCAAAATTCTCTAAAGCTAGTATTCTTAAAGGTGACAGATAGATGCCCTTGGTGGCATGCTTAAGCTGCTCCATAGCATTATAGGTTTTCCCAGTATTTGTCTCACCTAAATGAAGATAAAACTTTCGTTTAATGCTTCTAGCTTCCTTATATTCATCCTTTGGGTTAGCAGGAAACACTCTATCAAACTCACTTGAAATAAAATCAGGAATATGTTCAGTTATAAGTACACTTATTATCCCTGATTTATAATAGCTTCCCCGCTTACCTTTTACTACATCCTCAAATTTAAAGGTTGTATTGTTTTTCTTGTTATAATCCTTAATAAGTCTAATAGATATTGTCTCTAATAACTGTGAATATTTCTCATAAACAATTCTATACTCACTAAAATTATCTTTTTCATATTCTTTTAAAACCTTTATCTTTTTTCTAACTGCAGCTTCACTTTCCCATAACGCATTCTCTTTAGTGTGCTTAGTTATTTCTTCAATTTGATTAAATTGGTCTTTTATTTTTATAAAATCTCTTTGATTTCCACCTTTTTTCATGTTTCCACCTCACAAGATTTAATATTCACTTATTCTTGCTTTAAACCCTATTGCTCTACAGTTATAGTGTAGGCACATATGAATTCTTGATCTTTTTCTAAACCTATAATTCCTGGTTTTTCACTAAAATCTCCATTGAAATTAAGAGTATCCGCATGCCCAAACCAGGGCTCTATACATATAAAAGGTGCTCCACTTGGCTTTGACCATATTCCCAGATAAGGGAATCCTTTAAAATTCACGATTAGCTTTTTATTATTTTTATAGCTTTTTAGAGAAAGTTCTGTTGACTTTAGATTGTTAAATATCAAAGCATCCTTCTGGAACATATCTTTATGTAAATTTATAATGTTTTCATTTTTTAAATATAAATTACTATCCTCAGTTAAGAGACCAGTTTCAGCTTGGAGGATTTTCCCTTCAGCCCTTTCCTTCTCATTAAATTCAAGATAATAATCTTCCATAGTTTCTGATTCCATAAAGGGGCAACTAAACCCTGGATGGGCTCCTATAGAGAAGAATATTTTTATATTGTCAGTATTTCTAACTTTATAGGTAACTTCTAAATTGTTTTCAGATAAACTATATTCTACGTCTAGTTGAAATTGATAAGGATATTTCTTTAAGGTCTCCTCACTACTAGCTAATCGGTATATAAGCTTACTTCTGCTCACTAATATCACTTGAAATTTACTATCTCTTGCAAACCCGTGCTGTCCAAGATTATATTCCTTATCCAGAGCTCTATATTTATCAGCTTTAACCTTACCAACTATAGGAAATAAGATGGGTGCATGTCTATTCCAATATTGTGAGTCAGCCGTCCATAAATATTCTATGTTATCTTTCTTTCCTTTTATGCTTGTAAGCTCTGCCCCCTTTTCATCTGCTATTATTTCAAGGAAGTCATTTTCTAATCTCATTATCAATTCATTACCCCCTTATTAATTCTATGTTCTCTACTATTATAAATGTAGTATGCCTAAAATAAAATTTTATATTTAATTTGCCTTACTTATCTCTCAATAATTCCCCTTATAAAAAATCATGTCCAAACAAATACTATATTGAAAATATTCTTACCATGAAAATTCAACAAAAATATAGTATCAAAAGGAGATGTAGTATATGGCTAACTTTAATAGTGTTGTCAAATGGTTCGATGACGAAAGAGGCTTTGGTTTTATTTCTGCCAACGGAGGTAATGATGTATTTCTTCATCATTCACAAATTAAAGAAAAAGGAAATGATAAAGTTATACATGAGGGTGTATCAGTAAGTTTTGATATTGTAGAGGATGAAAAAGGTCCTTCCGCTATTAATGTTCAAAAAATATAGGTTTACTTAAGTAAATCCTCTGAAAAGGTAATATGGTATACTTAATTATATACTATATACATTTTTCAGAGGTTTATTTTAAAATAAGGGACAATCTATTTAATTATATAACTTTTTATTGTGATAAAACAAAATTTGGAGGGTAATTTTATGCAAGAAAAATCAAAGCTAGCTAAAATCACTTTGACCTGTGGGTTAATAGGGATTATTGCTGTGCTACTCACTATAATATGTGATTTCATATTAATTGGAAAACCGAATAGCACTTTTGATTTTTTGAAACTAGGAACTGAAAGCATGAAGGGCTTGTCTCATTGGAGAATACTTATGGGTACATTTCTAGGAATTATTGTAATACCCATTCAAATCCTAGGGCTAATACCAGTTTATTTTGGGTTAAGGCCTGCTGGGAAAGTTAAAGCCCTTTCTGTAGTTCTTATAATAGGTCATGCAGCAGTTATTGCAGTGGCATTTCACATGTCCTATGCATTTATTGCAAGTGGTTGGAACCTTTCTCATACATTAGAGCCTGGAAATATTGCTACTGTAAATATGATAAAAAACTTTGACCTTTATTGGAAGATAACTATGACAATAATGGCAGTGGATTTAATCCTTAGTTCGCTACTCTATATGTTCCTTATAATCAGAGGAAACACTTTATATCCAAAATGGATGGCCTTATTTAATCAAAGCTTTATTATGTTTTACACCTTCATTATAATTCTACCATTCCCAAATCCAATAGGGGGTTTTGTGGCCCCAGCTTTTCTTAATTTTTCAACTTTGATATTCTTTATTTTTTCCACAACTATAGTTTATAAAAAGCTAAAAATTAATTAAATTAATATCGTCTTTTTTGAAACTTTTCTTACCTCATAAATATCTAATAGTTGTAAAAAAGAATGCTGCAGCATCTAAAAGGGGTAGAAAATGCAAAATATATTTGACCTTGTTCATAAAAGTAAAAATGGAGATATATCCTCCTTTATGGAACTACTAAAGGAGAAAGAACAGTTTATTTATAATATTACCTTTCCCTACACAAAAAATCCCTATGATACCGAAGATTGCATATCAGAAGCATCAATAAAAGCCTTTGATAAGCTAAAGCAATTAAGGAATGAAGAGAAATTTTATTGCTGGTTTATTTCCATACTTATAAATGTCTGTAGGAAAAACATTAAGAGTAGAATTACTAGCTCTTCTGAGGATACTCTTGATCAACTCAGAGATGAATTCTCCTATGAATCTGCTGACGACAGGATTATTGTAGAAGCCCTGCTATCTAAACTTAGAAAAGATGAAAGGGATATCCTTGCACTTAGATATTTAAAAGATTTTTCTTTGAAAGAGGTTGCATTTATTATGGACATACCCCTCAGTACAGTAAAAACAAAGATATATAGGGCCTTAAATTTTTTAAAGGCTAAAAATGGAGGTATGAAAAATGAATGCTAATAATCCTAAGGATTTAATGGATAATGTTGAGAGAAATCTTAGAAAACATATTAAAGATAAAATAAGGAAAAGCTACCTTAATAAAATAGTTGGTTCAGCAATTGTACTATTAATAATAATACCAGGATCCACCTTCGTCTATGCCCAATATAATGGAAGTATTATATATAAACAAGAAGTAGATTTAGCCCGTGAACACAAAAATATTACAGAAGTAAAGGGAGTCTTTAAATATAAAGATGTTGAATTTACAATTAAAGAGATTGTTGCAGATGATACAGGAATGGAAGTTATTTACGATACCTCCGATCCAAAGTATTCAATAAATGAAGTTACTTTTGGTGACAAAGATAATAAAGAATTTTATAAAGGTTGGGGCTATACACTTCCAGATTTAAATTTAGAGGATAATGAAAAAGCTTTCTGTATCCTTATATCAGATAGTAATATTTCAAATTATATGCACAATAATCCAGTATCTTTGAAAATAAATAGTCTTATTGTTAAAGCTGATAATAATACAAATAATATTTTCAATAAAATGGGATCTATTTTCGAAAATAATGAGAAACCAAAGGTTGATTGGACTTTAAAAATGCAAATACCTATGCAGCAAATTAATGTTATACCCGTAAACAAAGAATATTCTTTAGATATTGGCACATTAAAAGTGAAATCCTTAACCCCAGGTGTATTAAAAAGTATTCTTGACTATAGTTTTGTACCTAAGGATAAAAATTTAAAAAGTATATCCCCTGTTTTTTCTTTAAGATTAGATAAGGAGTACCTAACAGGTAGTGGCGATGATGGTTATTCCCTTGACTCTGGCATTGGTGGAACCGAGGTCTTTAACTCTATATATTATAGAAATCCTGATGAGATAGGAATAAACCTTATTGGTTTAAAAGCGGATTATGATTTCAGTAATTCAATGGTTTATAAGATAGATAAGAATAAGTTACCAGCGGAATTTGATTGTAATGGGGAAAAATTTAAAATTACTTCTATGGAGCAGAAAGATGACTCAACTATATTCACTGTAGATTATGCTAAAACAAATAGGATCTATAGTGAGTTTCAGTTTACTGGCTCAGGAACAAAGGAAAGTTCGAATAAAAATAATAATGAAAGTATACAGTTTATAGATCAGCCCTCCAGGGACGGAATTTATAACGCTTTGATGAAAAAAATCCCTAATTTAAAAGACATAGAAAGCAAGTTTGGAAGCTTGCAAAAGGGATCTTTAAATACTGAGGTTATTATAAAACCCGGATCAACGGAGATCACAATAAATTCTGCTACTAGAAATTTAATTTATGATGAAGCAGAAGTAATAATACACAAATAAACCTTACTGATTTGAAAACTATATTGCTTAACAATATAAAAAATAATATATATATGTTTAGAATAAGTTCTGATATTGTGCCTCTAGGTTCCCATGAGATTAATACCTTTCCTTGGAGCTTATATTATAAAGAAAAGCTTAGTGAAATAGGGGCTTTTGCTAAGTTTAATGGCATAAGACTTTCTATGCATCCTGGCCAATACACTGTAATAAACTCTCCGAGTGAAGAAATTGCAAACAAAGCTATAAAAGATTTAGAATATCATTGCAAGTTTTTAGATAGTCTAAATATTGATTATACAAACAAGGAACATGGCTATAATTACCACAAAAAATGTTCAGCTTCTGTAAGAAATAATTGTAGTTTTCTAGAGTTTTATACTTTAATTGATGAAGTTATAAGCATACCTCTTCAATGGAAGTCTCAAAAAAACGCCTTTGAGCATGTATGGGGCTATGTAAAGGAAGCGGCTTCAAAGGGAGAAAGAAATCACTTTGAAAAGCTTATGGAGGAAGAGAATCCAGCTAAAGTTAAAGACTACCTAGAAATCTTAGTTTACAGATATAATAGTGAGTATCTTATGGATTCCTACTTTTTCTCTCAATAGCCATTAGTGATTTCCATTCTCATATTTTCATTATTATTTTTCTATGATTTTAACAAGTTTATTATACAACTCTTCTCTGTCCTTACCTTTAATAACTTTGTCCTTGATCTTTGCTATAGGTGAATCTGAACAAGCATGGCATTCACCTATGCATCCTTCACTTATTAATATTGCTATAAGTATTATAACATAGTTATGGTTGGCTTAATTGTCTATATATGGTAAGCTATTGTAATAAAAATGTTTGAAAGGAGCTTGTAAAATGGATGAACTAATAATTGAGAAATC
>Ga0209125_1000725_pt1 | contig 38396 bp, 34 predicted proteins | sample BarGraIncub1131A_FD_184503 | JGI IMG/M metagenome (GOLD analysis project Ga0209125, IMG submission 184503) | Arctic peat soil microbial communities from Barrow, Alaska - Barrow Graham LP Incubations 11-31A (SPAdes) (version 2) | ecosystem: Environmental > Terrestrial > Soil > Wetlands > Peat... | reverse complement strand
TGGGGGCCGGGATGGGGGGGGGCGTACTACCCCTATTATCCTTATTACCCATATTACGCGGTACCGCCTACTGTCGCCCCGCAGCAGCCTGATGTCTATGTCCAGCCAGCCCCGCAAGCAGAGGAGCCTGCTTATTGGTATTACTGCCAGAGTCCGGAAGGCTACTACCCGTACGTTAAACGGTGTCCGAGTGGGTGGCTGAGGGTTGTCCCTTCTCCGCCTTCAGAGGATCAAAAGGAGTGATCATATGTTAACACGCATGCGAAGAGTATTGTCATTTGTGGCGTTACTTACGTTGTTGTCATTGGTTGGATGCGTGACTCTTCCTACGGGTCCAAGCGTAAAAGTGCTGCCAGCTCCTGGGAAGTCATTTGAGGAATTCCAGACCGAAGATGCGCTCTGCAGGCAGTGGGCAGGACAGCAGATCGGGATGAAACAAGAGGATACGGTTAATCAAAATATCGCCGCAGGGGCCGTTGTGGGCACTGTAGTCGGTACGGGCCTCGGTGCGGCGCTCGGGGCAGCATCCGGACACCCTGGGGCCGGGGCAGTTATCGGAGCCGGCAGCGGACTTCTCATTGGAAGTGCCTCTGGTTCCAACGCCGGTCAGGTTTATGGATATGAGGCGCAGCGCCGGTACGACATTGCGTACGAACAGTGCATGTATGCAAAGGGAAACCAGATTCCTGGGGTAGTGATTCGTCGAGTGAGGAGAACCATCCCGCGGACTCCTCCTCCCCCACCGGATATGTACTCCGTGCCACCGGATTATGATCCCTCCTATTCACCGCCGAGGCAATGATTCTTCCAATCGCTGGAAGCTGATTGCGTTCGTATGATGTAGCACTTTGATGAAAAAAACATACATGGGAGCGCCTGACATGGCAATGATCGTTGAAGTTAAAGGCAACAAGCTTTGCATCGAAATTGACTTGGAAAAACCGACGCCATCGGCATCCGGTAAAACACTGGTGGTTGCAAGCACGCGGGGGAATGCTGTTACCACCGCAGAAGTGGACGGCAAACCCATTACCATTGGGCTTAATGCCTATATCAAACCGTAATGAAGCCAGAGCTCTATTCGATAACGTACCGAATACCTTTGTCGGATGCCCAGCAGGCCAGACTCGACAGAAAGTGGCCTGACGGCGACCCGTTCATCTCCTATGAAAAGATTGATTCCCTGCTTGAGCCGCTTCCGGTAGAAGACCTCTACTGGTCCGACCACACGGGGCAATTCCTGTATTTTACCGTTCGCGGAGATGATGTTGAAGGCACCGTTGCCGAGGTGGTCGAAAGGTTGGAGAGAAAATTGGGCAAGATTTGATGCGGTCACGCAAGAGAGGTTACATTGAGGTAATTCCTATTCAGTCACAACTTTCATTTCCTGAAGGATTTCAATTTGTCTCTGCAATAGATACCTGGCTATCTCACGATCTATTATTTGGTCAGGTTCAGTGGTGAACCTGTATCTTCTTGGAAAGGTATCTCCGTCAATTCCAACAAGTGCGGCTTGTGTTTTTATGCTATAATTTTCGCTCTGAACGGTATTATGTAGCGTGAATGTCAGAGTAGTCTCTTCACCTATTTCCAGAGGACATGGATCGTTGATTTGAACACAAGCGCCATTTATCGAGATTTCAACCAGCTTGCCTTTAGCGAGTCCCCCATTGGTTTTGAAGGTGGCATTTTGAGGCTTTCCTAATGTTAGCCGAAGATAGTTTCTTCTTTCTGCCATGATTTCAACATAGCAAAGCTTCCTCAATGTTGCGGCACGTCTGCTTATATTTACGTATTGAATATTTGCATGGACATCATGAGTCAGAACCTTGCTGCGTATGAACGTATAATGATGATCCTTCATGGTAAATGCCTGGTACGGTGCAACATCAAGGTCGATCATGTCCTTCTCAATACTAATAATATGTGCAGGACATGATACCGGTAACCCGTGATAATAATTAATCAACGTGATTTGAAATTTCGGATGTCTGGCCAGCTCTTCTTTGAAAATAGAAAGTATTTCTGCTTGATCTTCATCAAACGTATTCTGGATTCTGGTGCTGTAGAGGGATGAGTCATCCATTAATAGCTCGTTTTCAAAAAAGGATAGATACTATTTTTCTGCGTTGATTTTATCTGGTACGGAGCGTTCTGATGAGGCACGTTAAAACCTATCGCCCCCAGGTCTGGGAATGTCGCAGAAAATCCGGAGAGTTTTGCAGGCGGATTCACCTGCTCGCTGTTTAAGCTAAATACAGGACGTAAAAGAAACCTTTCACATCCCGTATAGTTGTTAAATATCAGACTATTCAGCTTTAACAAACTTACCTTTCTCGCCACACTTTTCACACTTCTGTGGTTTGCAGCGCCCTTCTTTAGAAAAGCCACATTCACATTTCCATGTTGCCATAAGTATCACCACCGCTCATTTTATTTGAAGATCATCTAACAATTGCTTTGTCTGAAGCGTAGATTTATCTATCATGGTGAGGTCTTTTAAATCGTCATTACCATGCTTCTTTGAATAGCTTTCTTTTGGTAACAGTTGCCCCTTACCTATGTCCATTAGATTTGCTGCCAAATCGACCTCAGACATATCCTGTTTCAAGGGTTCTGATTTAGATTGCAATTTTTTCTTTGATGCATAGGCAATACTACCCACGAGTACAGCTGCCGCAGTGATAGTAAATATAAGTGAGTATCGTTTTTTCATTTTACATTACCTCTAAGATAAATTATTTATTCGGAAATTCTACACCCTCATACTTTAGGCTGTCTATGGTTTCTTTCCTGGAAAGGAGAGGAGACAGTCTTTCGGGTCGATAGGGTCGTTAATCTGTTGCAGTACGGAGGAATAGAATTGAAAACCCATTCTTGTAGATAATAAAATAGCGCCACATTGCTGAGGCGCTATCAAATCGACTAAAAATTAAAATTGGTGGAGGTGCAGGGAAAATAAACCGTGTCCGAATCACATTTTATAGCCACATAACTATTCGGACTTATTATTCTTTTCCATTCAGCTCCCTAAACTCTGGAGCATTTTAGTACAAAGTCTTGTACCGAAATTTGTACCGCGCGATGTGCGGCTTGAGTGAATATGGCTGAAATGTATCAGCTCTTTTTTTTACTGTACAGTTAGATTGTAATAAATAAGAATCGAACTGGATCTTTTTGAGGCATGATTGGAATAGAACCTGCCTGGTTTCTTAATCCAATGTATATTCCTCAGGATCTTCTCTGACAGGTACTATTGCCGTCGGAACCACGTTAGACGCTGCCGAACAATGGACATCTTGATCATCAAAGAAAATATCAGCGCCAAATGCTTCCAACACCTCATGCTTACTGACACCGCCAAGGAAATGAGCCTCATCAATTCGGACATTCCATTCATGCAACGTCCTGATGACACGCTCGTGCGCAGGACTGTTGCGGGCTGTAATGAGAGCCGTTCGAATCGGCGCATCATCGACTGGGACACCCTTCTGTGCTTTGGCAATAGCCCGGAGCAGCGGAGCGAAAGGACCATCAGGCAACGGCTTCAATGCGTTTTCTTTTTCATGCTTGAGGAATGCGTCAAGTCCTTGGCTCTGGTAGATCTTCTCGGACTCAGCTGAAAAAAGAACGGCGTCACCATCAAAAGCAATTTTGATTTTTTTCTTATCTTCACGATGGGTTAGCGACTTTTTGGGAGATTTATAAATACGGGCAGCTGCGAAACCAGCATTGATGGCGCGCTGAACATCCTTATGATGTGCCGACAAAAACAGGTCTACCTTGTATGGGCCAAGATACCTAACCAGTGATTCACCACCCGTCCAAGCTGATCTGGTTATATCGAGGCCATGGTGCTGAATTGCTTTTGTTATACGCAGGCTCGTTGCGGGATTGTTTCTTGATAAGACGATAACTTCGACTTTTCGGTCTTTTCCCTCCTGGTTAAGAGAAAGGATGTTCTTTACCAGACGAAAACCGGTACCTGGCTTGGGGAAATCGTTAATTCTCTCTATTTGGTACGCTGAATATGTTTCGAGCCCCTGTGTGTCAAACAGTTCATTTTCTGTTTCAAGGTCAAAAAGCGCTCTTGATGAAATCCCCACGACCAGGACATTCGAGAGATCATATGGTGGCATGTTATCTCCAGATAATTTCTAAGATCATATCAATCAGCAACTGCGATTATCAAGTCACCGTCACTTGGCCATTCATAAGCATAGGGAGGAGCCAGTCGCGGAGCTGGGTGAGGTGCTGGTTTTCTATGCTTCGTGTAAATACCATCTGGTTATATTTTGATACTACCTTGTCATATTCCCTAAGGAGGTCGGTCGGTGGATAGGCAAGAGGCAAAGAATGTAAATCGTCCTTGGTAATAGAGCCAAAAGTTGTTCCTTCGCTGTTTCTCCTGTCAAAGATAGTTTTGAAGTATTTCATGACATAAAACAGGAAGCCGTCATAGCCTTCTTTACTGTTCAACGCAGCCAATCCTCGACCAATACAGCAGTCAAGGTTGGCGATGTTCATATCGCCGACCGGTGCTCGGACGCTCAGCAGAATATCGCCACATTTTGCCATTCTGGCAGGTTCTGTCGTGTACTGCCTGACAGTTGGGAACTGCCAGCCAAAATCGGTTGATCCTTGAAAAAACACTATCCCGTTACCTGCTACATTGAATGAGTCCCCAGAAGGAGACTGCCCCATTGTTATATTCGCAATATGACTCAACTGCTTATCTTTCCACCTCACCGGGATTTCCCGCTTCAGTATGGAATTGTAGACCATCTTACCGCCGGAAGATTTGTAGGGTTTGCCGTTGGCATCGGGGAAATCAAACTGCACGAACCAATAGTCGTACAGCGTCTTGGCCATCGCCACCAGTTCAGCGTTGATGCGGTTATTACAGTCGATTTTGGCGTCGAGAGCGGAGAGAACGGCGGCAATTTTTTTTTGTTCTTCTACCTTTGGCAAAGGGGCCGTAACGGCGTAAATTCTTTCCGGTGAAGTATGTTTGACCTTTGAGCCAGAAGAAGTTAGGCGGATTTGTTCTCGTACAGATCTGGTTTGAAACAGGTAGTAAACAAAACTCCTGTCAAGCTGTTTTGAATCAGTGGTAATCAAACCAAGCCGTTGATTGTGGAGATACAGATTATCCTCTGGTACAAAGGCGCAGCTTCCAAGCAAGCCCTCGGCCTGCTCGGTCATGGCAACAATTAGATCGCCTTTTTTGTGTAGGTAATCTTTTGGAATCTCGCCGATGTAAAATTTTTCTTTCCCAGCCTGCCTCTTGAATCCGCCTTCTTCATAAAAGTTGCCAGGGGTCAGAACAATATAGTCACCGCTATCAGAGAAATATTCGCTCTTGAATGGATATCCATGCTTGACGTGAAGTTTTCCTTTAAGTGAGGAAGCTAACCACTTACTCATACCGCAACCCCGCCAACTGCTTTTTGATCTCCTTTTCCAGCCTACCTGACTCCTTAAACAACTGATCCAGATTGTCAGTGAATCCCTGCATCTTTGCTGCGAACTGCTGCGGGGTCAAATCAACGTACTCAATCTTTACCTCAAAGTACTGTCCGGCACTCAGACTGTAATTCTTGGCGGCAATCTCGTCATAGCCAACCACCACCGAGAAATCTTCCACCGCCTCTTTGCCATTGAAGGTGGCAATAATCCGGTCTTCCTCTTCCTCCGAAAGCAGGGTCTTCTGGTTCTTGCCGTCCTTGACCTTGGTGCCCAGGTTGGAGGCGTCGAGCAGCACCACCTTGTCCTTGTTGTTGGCGTCAATAAAGAGGATCGAGACGTTGGTGCCGGTGGTGGCAAAGATGTTGCTCGGCATGGAGACCACCCCGGCCAGCATCCGCTCATTCACCAGCTTTTCGCGAATCTTCCGGTCAATGCCCGATTGGGCGGTAATAAAGCCGGTGGGGACCACCACCGCTGCCTTGCCACCTGGTTTCAGCGAATGGATGATGTGCTGGAGGAAGAGCTGATAGATGGCCATTCCTTCAATTTTCTTTTTTGGGATATTAGGAACTCCGGCAAAGAAGCGGGTCTTATGTTCCTTGGCATCCAGCTCGTTGCGGAAATCGCTGAAATCCATCTTGAACGGTGGGTTGCTGACGATGTAGTCAAACTTCTTCAGCGCCTTGCCGTCCCGGTGGTACGGGTGCGTCAAAGTGTTACCCTGGATGATGTTGGGGATGGAGTGAACCAGGTTGTTCAGGATCAGATTCAGGCGCAGCAGACTTGATGACTTCTGCGAAATGTCCTGAGAAAAGATGGTGCAGCGTCGCTCACCGATGGCGTGAGCCAGATTCATCAGCAGCGTACCGGAACCGGCTGAGGGGTCATAACAACTGACATTGTTGACCTTGCCGCGCCGCTCCTGCGGCACAAGAATGGCGGCCATGATCTTGGCCACGGCATGGGGTGTGTAGTATTCGGCATACTTACCGCCGCTGTCCTTGTTGTAATCCTTGATCAGGTATTCGAAGAGGGCAGCGTAGAAGTCGTACTTCTGGGTGAAGATGCGCTCGAAACTGAACTCCACCAGCTTGTTGATGACCGCTTTGCAGAAGTTGTCGCGTTTGGAGACATCGGTGATAAATTCGCTTACCCGGTCAAACAGGGTGACTTTGGCACCGCCATCGGTCTTGACGGCGAAGATGTCATTGTTGCTGATGGCAATGTCGCGCAGGGTGTCATCAAAAAACTTGGCAAATTCCGGGGCATTCTGGCGACCGAACAGATGGGCAATGAAATGCTCCGGTTTCAGACGGGCGGTGTCCGGTCCCATCTGCATTTGCAACATCTCCAGTTCGTCGGCAGAGAGGCTGGCGACCGCCTGCTCCCAATTTTCGGCCTTGCCCAGTTTTGGGTCGATGCGCTTTGCTTCAAAAGCGAACTTGTCGTTCAAAAATTTATAGAGAAAGACCTGGGTGATGATCTTGAACTCGTTGCCGTCGTTGCCGAGGCCGTAGGCAGCGCAGATTCCCTTGAGACTGTCGATCAGTTGCCGGGTTCTTTTTTCGAAATCCTGGGTTACCACGTAGATGCTCCTGTTCTGTTGCCGGAGGTGAATTCATTCATGTATTCGGTCACCACCAGCCGGTTGATGGTGCGGGAGGCGACCGGGTTGAGCTTTATGTTACGCTGGTTCTGGAACTCGCCAATGACCAGCGGCATCATCATTCGCTCAAAGTAGCTTTCGTTGGCCAGCAGTTGGGTGTTTTGCAGCACCTGAGTGTCGGCCTGCTGCTTGACGCCGGTGAGTGCCTCGAAGATGCGGCGCTCGGATTCCGACAGCAGATGGTGCTCCAACAGCCGCTTGTGGATGCGGGTGTATTTGACATCGCCGAGGTACTTGGCGCGAAGCTGGTTGTTCTGGCGGTTCAGCTCCTTTACCTGCTCGTGGATCGCGTTGAGTGCGCCGATATTGGCGTTCATCTCTTCCTGGGTTACTTCATTCAATTTCTTCTTTTTGAACAACCGCTCCAACTCTTCCTTGAGACTGATAAATTTGGGGTCTTGCTGGTCAAAGTTGTCAGCCAGCGCCTCGCGAGTCTGTCGCAGGGTGTTTTTCAACTTGTCGGCCAGCACCAGTTCCTCTTCCCTGATCTTGGTAAACAAGAACAGCACATCCTCAAGGGCGATATTGAGCAGGTTGGTGGTGTCAGCGCAGTTTTCAATGCTCTCTTTCAGGTTCAGCAGGTCAAGGTGATTGCTGGTTTCGCGGTAAAGCTGGTTGATCTTCTGGAAATCAAGCTGCTGCAACAACTCATAATCACCTTGCAGGCGGATCAGATTGTAGAGGCTGCGGGCATCGGCCAAAGCCTTTTTGAGAGCTAGCACCGTGGCGCGATCCTGAATCTGACTGATCTGTTGCGAGAAAACCTCGGCGTTTTCAATATCAAAGCGGAACAGGATGTCCTTGATCTGCTCGATCTCCAAAGCAATCTCTTCGGTAGACTTGAACAGATGGGAATAATGCTCCAGCTCATCACCCAACTCTTCCTGAAGCTCTTTAAGATAGGCCTCGTTGGTGGCTTCAAATTCTTTGCGGATATCGGCAAAATCAACCACGTAACCATAACGGAACTCTTTGTACGGGCGGTTAACGCGGGTGAGCGCCTGGAGCAGGTTATGTTTGCGGATCACCCGGCCAAGATAGAGCTTTTTCAAGCGCTTGGCATCAAAGCCGGTAAGCAGCATGTTGAAGACGAAAAGCAGGTCAATTTTGCCGGCCTTGAAATCCTCCACCCACTCTTTGCGCTCTTCCTTGCTGCCGACATCATGCAGGATCAGCGCGGCGTTGCGTATCTTGTTGCCCTGCGTACGTTCTGCCGCATAGACAGGCGATGGATCGGCAGCCAGTGGGAGGTCGGCATTGTAATCATCGCTGGCGCATGGCGTTGGCTCAACAATCGTTGGCATTGTGCGGCGTTGAAAAAGGTCGAACATCTGCTTTGCCTGCTCGGCACTGTCGCAGATCACCATGCCACCAATGCCGGAGTCGTTGAGCGCCCCACGGCTTTTTTCAAAATCGCTGACGATGTATTCAAGCATCGGTTCGACAAAGCGGGGATGGGCGTAGATCAGCTTTCTGTCAATGTCACCTTGTTGGAGTTCTACCGCTGCAAGAGCCTCTTGCAGTGAAAGCTTGTAGTTGGTGGCGATCTCTTCGCGGATCAGGCGCAGGGTGTAGCCGTCGGCGATTGAGGCGTTGTAGTAATACTTGTGGATGTAATTACCGAACAGGGCACGGGAGTTGTAGTCATCTCCCAACAGCGGCGTACCGGTGAGGCCGATTTTGATGGCGTTCTGATCCGACTGGCTGAGGTTGGCAAGAAAGCTACCCTTGGGGTTATAGCTGCGGTGAACCTCATCCAGGAAATAGACCCGCTGGATAGTGATGTCGTAATCTTCTGTCTGTATCACGGTCGGGTCATCGTCAAATTTCTGGATATTGACCACGGTGATCTCCGGTTTGCCGGAGTGGTTATGAAGTGCCTTGGTAGCTTTGATGTCACGGGCAAATGCCTCGCGGGAATCTATGGTGTACACCGTCAGACCACGGCAGGAAAACTCCCGTTGAGCCTGAATCAGCAAATCGATGCGATCAACAATGAAATAGAACTTGGGAATGATGGAGCAGCGCTGAAAATAATCAGTCAAGAAGCGCACGTTGTAATAGGCCAGTGCGGTTTTGCCGCTCCCTTGGGTGTGCCAGATGATCCCCTTGCGGACACCGGCGTTGAGCTCCCTTTCAATCGCTTTGGTGGCAAAGAGCTGGGGATAGCGCATGACATGCTTGTGTAGACCGTCAGCCTCGTTGACATAGGCCAAGGCGTATTGCAACAGGAACGAGAGGCGATCACGACTGAACAGCGAAGTGCAGAGCCGGTTGGTTGGTGAGTCCGGTGATTTGTTACTGAGAAACTCCGGGCTATGCTTAATGATGCTCAGGTTGTTGTCGGTGAGTACTTCATTTTCAACGGCATCATCCTCATCGGCCAGTAGGTCGACCAGGTTCAGCTTTTCCTCTTCGCGGAAATAGTTGAAAACCGGCGCGTCATAGGAAGGACTGGCGTAAAAGGCGCCCTCGATGGGGTGCGGCGAACCGTCGTCATACTCCATATTGTTGGAGAAGACCATTAGCTGGGCAATATTGATGAAACGACGGAAGCGGGGATTACGGCAGCGCGTGATAATGCGGTTGCGCTCAGCCAAGACACCTTCCTTGTTGTTGGGCTTTTTGACCTCAATGAAAACGAGCGGCATACCGTTGATGAGCAAAGTAATATCCGGCCTGAACTCATCATCTCCATTCTTGCAGGCCAGCTCAGTGACAACGTGGAAGCTATTGTTGGAAAAGTCGGTAAAATCAACCAGCCTGATGCCGGAACGTTCGGTGAGCCTTTCATAAAAGGCCTTACCCAGATCCTCGTTGTCCAGCAACAGTTTGACGTCGGCCAGCAATCGCTGGATATCATCAGCTTCAATGCCAGGGTTTATTTTTGTAATAGCCGGAAGGAATAACTCTGGGAAAATATTGGTCTCTTCATCCCAGGTAGAATTCTTGAGTGAGAGATACTGATAGCCGAGCCTGATCGAATGCAGGATACAGGGGATTTTGACTCTTGTGTCTTCTGTGAATTTCATTAATCCCTCTATCATTGAAAACCAAAAGAAATATCAGCGACTGAAACTACCTTACCAAAACTATGTATCCCCAATCACAGCAAGTAAGCCTGCAATCTTTCTAACCAACAATCTCCCAATACCCGCCTTTATCCGGCCCGACACGACGAAGCACGCCTTCCAACTTCATCTTTGCCAACTGTTTTTCTACGGCTCGAAGAGTAAGACCGAGATGCTGACTCAACTCTACAGCGGTAACGGTGTTGTTCTCACGGATTGCCTCAAGGATTTTCACCGAACTTTTCACCGAACTTTTCACCGAACTTTTCTGGGTAGTGTCACCGACGCCATCCGGTTTTGTCAGCTCGTAGCTATTCCGTTTAAAGGTTGTGACAAACTGTACAGTCCCGATTTCTTCAAATTCGGTTGCAGGCTCGCGTTCCAAGATCATCTTGATGCCACGACCCCATTTTTCAATGCGATGGCTGCGTTGAAACAACTCTGCCAGCACCTCATTCCGTCGTGCAGAAACCATTTTCTTCCTTATGGAAGCAATGGTCAGCCCGCCATAGAGGAGGCCAGGACTCCTGATCTCAACCCGATCCTTGAAGATGGCAATATTGACGGAGTCATACTCCCGGTAATCCCGATGGCAAAACGCATTGATGATCGCTTCACGAAAAGCTTCACGGTCGATTTCAGGAACATCGACCCGAAACAACCCATCCAGGCGCATACCGATATTGATATGTTCCAGAATATATTCCTCTGCTTTTTGGATCAGGTAAAAGACATCGCCGTAGAAATCCTGCATGGTGATGGTGACGGTCGTATCCAGCGTACCAAAGACAGCACAGCGTAAACGGGCATTGGGGAAGAACTTCTCAGGTTTGCGGGCAAAGCAGAGCACGGCGGCATTCAGCAGCTTGCCGTCCTGTACCAGATTCAGCTTTTCGAGAGAATTCAGGATTGTGTCGAACTTGAGACCGCCGAGCTTCAAAAATGATTTCAGTTTACCAGGGCCGATATCGTCAACAGTCGCTTTCGCGCAAACCTCAGTATCCCAGCGCAGCTGGTCGCGGTTCTTGGTCAGGATCAGGTTTTCAAGTTCTTTGGCGCTTAATTGGCGATCCTCATCGCCGACACGGATATATGCCCGACCATAGGCGTAGTATGGATGTTCGCCACCTTCGGCGTGCACCTTGATACACGCTTTTTCGTCAATCGTTACGTGCTCGACAACCGGATATATCTTCGGTTCAACATGATCGGCAATGGCCTTGGACACATCCCGTATCGTCTTGTCGGAAACCTGCTGCCCCGCAACAGTGCCATCATTCTTGATTCCAAACCATAGCTCTCCCCGCTGATGCTTGTTCAGCATCGCCACAAGGGAGATAATCGCCTCTTTCAGCTCGGAGGTGGATTTCTTCAACTCTATGGTTTCGGTCTCTTGAAATATCATTATAATTTTCACTGGTTAACTGGATTAAAAGTCGGCATATTAATAACAGGATTTATGCCAAATAGCCACCGCAAACCCTCTTCATTAAAGCAATTCAGCCGATTCGCGGTCCAGTCAATGGTTGGACACTACCGAGATATTTCACTACAGTAATCTTTCCCATGCCCAGAAAAACAAAAAGCCACGAAAGATAACTTTCGTGACTGTAAATTGCTCTCAGGAGGTATGAAAGCTTTGTGCACATGACTGTTGTGTACCACCAAATGTACCGAAGATTGTACCGTTTTTACCGACGTGGGGCTGAATAGAAGGGCTGGTGTGTCTTTCGGATGCGGGTTAGACCTGTAACGATTAACCCGCGTCCGAAAAAACCACATTCGCAAACATCAATAATATTATATGGTTATGTGATTTAAGCTTTGCCCACAAAAAAACGCCGTAAGCGATTTTATTCAATAATTAAAATCACTTACAGCGTATTTTTTTGGTGGAGGTGGTGGGAGTCGAACCCACGTCCAAACGCTCTTCGATACTAACGTCTACGCTGATAGATTGATTATGGTTTTAAGTTCAAGGTAAGCCATCACTCACGGCACCCAAAACCGATTCCTAATTACAGTGACTATCGGACCATCCTCACTGTCCCATTACAATTACTTCTTTTTGACAGCCGAAGGGTTACACAGGGAGTTAAGTCTACCCTCTAGCTCGCTTGGATTCCGAAGATTCCAAGGCTGGTACTAAGCAGCAATTGCACCTGCAAAGGCGTAATTGTCTGCAGCAGTTGTATTGTTTGCATTCATTGTTTAGTGGATTATTCTAGAGGCCAACCACTATCCTCCCAGCGCAATCAGAATCTATCTTCGCCTGTCGAAACCTTTACACCCCCATGAAAGTTGAAACCCGTAAAACGAGAATCATTGTTACTACACTTTAAAGATACACTATTATCAAGTAATTTGCACGAGATTCCGAAAAGGTGGAGTCTCCCCGATTGTCTCTGAAAGATCCGTTTCTTTGTTTGTATAGGTTACTATGGACTAAAATGGTGAGGAGTTACAGAGGTTGTCAGTTTGCTTTGAATTTTAAGCTGATTATTCCCTGTTTCTGGCCTTCAGCGCCTGTGACATTTCACGCTGGCTATCCTTCGTCTTCATATCCTCACGTTTATCGTATAGCTTCTTGCCTTTAGCAAGCCCTATTTCGACCTTGACAAGGCCGTTTTTGAAATACAGCCGCAGAGGGATGACGGAGAGGCCTTTTTCCCGAATCCTGCTGTACAGACGGTCGATCTCCCGGCGGTGCAGCAACAGCTTACGATTGCGATCCGGTTGGTGATTCTGGCGATTGCTGAATTCGTACTGCGAAATATTGAGGTTATGCAGATACGCCTCACCGTCACGCACCAGCATAAACGAGTCATTAAGGTTGGCGTTGCCGGCCCGCAGTGACTTGACCTCAGACCCTTGCAGTACCAAACCCGCCTCAAACTTCTCCTCGATAAAATAATCGTGATAGGCTTTTTTATTGTTACAAATCAGTTTTTCACCCATGGAAACACTATAACAGAGATTAAACGAAAATGGAATGCTCATCCTTGCATTAAGCGTTAGAAATCTATATAGTTCTCCGTCTGTTAACTCTGTATCGCCCTTTAAAAACAGGATAAGTGCGTTATCGAAGTTGTTTTCTGCCAGAAACGCGCAGAAACAACTTCTAATTACTAAAAGGATGGATGCTATGACCACAGTTGATACGACTCTCACCTGCGATGAAAAACCAACTGTAGCTGACCTGCAGCGCTCTTTCCTCCGCCATCTGCAGTACACTCTGGTCAAAGATAAGTACTCCGCTACCAAAGCAGACCTTTATCAGGCGCTTGCGTATGCCGTGCGTGACGTGCTGGTTAATCGCTGGCTTGATACCCAGCAGTCCTACTATATCAATGATGCCAAACGGGTTTACTATATATCGATGGAATTCCTGATGGGGCGCACGCTCGGCAACAGCCTGATCAATATGGGGATGATGGAGGAGTGGCAGACCGCTCTCAAGCAGATGGGTATTGATGTTGAAGAGTTGCAGGAGCAGGAATGGGATGCCGGGCTTGGTAACGGGGGGCTTGGACGTCTGGCCGCCTGTTTTCTTGATTCAATGGCCACCATGAGCCTGCCCGCCTATGGGTATGGTATCCGCTACGAATACGGAATGTTCTACCAGAAAATCATCAACGGTGCGCAGGCCGAGTTTCCGGATAACTGGCTGCGTTACGGCAATCCGTGGGAGTTTGACCGTCAGGAACATCTGCACCAGATCAAGTTCCATGGCCGGGTTGAAAGTTACCGGGATGATCAGGGAGAGACCCGCTACTCCTGGATCGATACCACCGATGTTATGGCACTGGCGTACGATTTCCCGGTTCCGGGCTACGGCAATGAAACCGTCAACACCATGCGGCTCTGGAGTGCCAAGTCGACCCGTGATTTCGAACTTGGTTCGTTTAACCAGGGGAACTACATCGGTGCCGTCGAATCCAAAATGCGCACCGAAAACATTTCCAAAGTCCTTTATCCGGCCGACCATATGGCAGAAGGGAAGGAGCTGCGCCTCCGTCAGGAGTACTTTCTTTCTTCAGCCACGGTGCAGGATATCTTCTATCGCTTTGCAAAAAAACATGACAATCTCGCCCTGTTACCGGAAAAAGTGGCAATCCAGTTGAACGACACCCATCCGACCCTGGCGATTCCCGAATTGCTGCGGATTCTGTTGGACGAGAAGCAACTCGGCTGGGATGACGCCTGGAAAATATCACTGAACACCTTTGCCTATACCAACCATACGGTACTCCCGGAGGCGCTTGAAAAGTGGCCGGTGGAGATGATGGAGAGGATTCTGCCGCGCCATCTGCAGATTATTTACCGTATTAACGAGCTCTTCATCCAGCAGATTATCGCCCGTTTTCCGGGTGACAACGACCGCCTGCGGCGGATGTCTATCGTCGGCGAAGATGGTGAGCGATCCGTTCGTATGGCACATCTGGCGATTGTCGGTAGCCACTCGGTCAATGGCGTCTCTGCTCTGCACAGCGAAATTTTGAAAAATGACCTGTTCCACGATTTTTATCAGCTCTGGCCGGAACGCTTCAATAATAAAACCAACGGCATCACCCAGCGGCGCTGGCTTAAATACTGCAATCGCTGGCTTGCCGACCTGATTTCATCAAGGATCGGTGATGGCTGGGTCACCAACCTCGATGAACTGAAGAAATTGATTCCACTGGCGGAAGATGCTCAGTTTCAGGAACAGTGGATGGAGATTAAACGGGCCAATAAGGAGAGACTGGCCGAGTACATTCGTGTGAACAACGGTATCGAGGTGTCGCCCGATTCGATGTTTGACTGTCAGACAAAGCGCATCCATGAGTACAAGCGTCAGCTTCTCAATGTGCTGCACGTCATCACCCGCTACAACCGTATCAAGGCCAATCCCGGGGGCAATTTTGCCCCGCGCACCGTCATCTTCGGCGGCAAGGCGGCTCCCTCCTATTATATGGCCAAACTGATCATCAAGCTGATCAACTCAGTCGGTTCGGTTGTCAACAACGATCCGGAGGTCAATAAACTGTTGAAGGTTGTTTTTCTCGGTAATTACAACGTTTCGCTGGCTGAGATGATCTTCCCTGCCTCCGACCTTTCCGAACAGATTTCCACGGCCGGTACCGAGGCGTCCGGTACCGGAAACATGAAATATTCACTGAACGGGGCACTGACGGTCGGTACCCTTGATGGGGCCAACATTGAGATCATGGAAGAGGTCGGCCGCGATAATATCTTTATTTTCGGCCTGACCGCCGAGCAGGTGATCGGGCTGAAAAAGGCCGGCTATCAGCCATACGATTACTATTTTCATAACCCGGAATTGAAGCAGGCCATTGACATGATCGGCAATGGGAGCTTTTCGGCCGAAGACCGCAATCTATTCAAACCGATAGTTGACACGCTGCTGGGCCTCGATCATTACCTGCTGCTGGCCGATTATGCCTCCTATATCGCTAGTCAGGATGAGGTCGACAGGTTGTATCTACAACCGAACGAATGGGCCCGTATCTCAATTCTTAACACCGCTGCCATGGGTAAGTTTTCCAGCGATCGCACTATCGCCGAATATGCCCGTGACATCTGGAACATCAAGCCGGAAAAAGTCCGCCGTCACAGCCGGCGAGACCTGCGCTAGGGAACATGCCAGCAATGAATACGCCTGATCTCTGGGAACAAAACTCCGGAGCATATGCCGCCGCCCCGGAAATATCTCCACATGCGCCGCTTGCCGAACGAATGCGTCCGCGCACTGTCGCCGAGTTTTCCGGTCAGGAACACCTGATCGGTGAAGGTCGCATTCTAAGGCGCATGATTGAAACCGATTCCCTCGCATCCCTGATACTCTGGGGGCCGCCCGGCTGCGGTAAAACCACGCTGGCCCACATCATCGCTGCCGAAACAAAATCTCACTTCATCTTCTTTTCTGCGATTCTTTCTGGTGTGAAGGAAATTCGCGAAACGTTCCGTGAAGCCGAGCGCTATGCGGCCCGCGGCATTCGTACCATACTGTTTGTTGATGAAATACACCGCTTTAATAAGTCCCAGCAGGACGCATTTCTCCCCTATATTGAGAAAGGGGTTGTCACCATCATCGGTGCCACAACCGAGAACCCTTCCTTCGAAGTCATTGCACCGTTATTGTCACGCTGCCGCGTTCTGACGCTGCAGCAGCTTGAGCCGGACACCGTGCGGCGTTTGCTGCTGCAGGCGCTGACCGATTGCGAACGCGGTCTCGGGAACAGTGCCCTCTCAGCAACGGACGAGGCGCTGGAGTTTCTGGCCGCCCAGGCGGGTGGAGATGCCCGCGTCGCGCTGAATACTCTGGAAGTCGCCGCAGGTCTGACACGGGATGACACCATAACCCTTGAAATCTCGCAGGAGGCGCTCCAGAAAAAAGCGCTGCTCTACGACAAGGGGGGCGAGGAGCATTACAACGTTATCTCGGCCTTTATCAAGTCGCTCCGCGGGAGCGCCCCGGATGCGGCTCTCTACTGGCTGGCCCGCATGCTGGAAGCGGGGGAAGATCCAATCTTCATCCTGCGCCGCATGATGGTCATGGCGTCCGAAGACATCGGCAATGCCGATCCGCGTGCTCTACAGGTTGCCGTTTCGGCTCTGCAGGCGTTTCAGGTTATCGGTATGCCGGAAGGGCGCATCATACTGGGGCAAGCGGTTACCTATCTGGCTACCGCGCCGAAATCCAACGCCTCGTACGTCGGTATCAATTCCGCTCTGGCCGAAGTCAGGAAAAGTGGTGCCCTGCCGGTCCCGCTGCATATCCGCAATGCCCCGACGAAACTGATGAAGGAGCAGGGGTATGGCAAGGGGTACCAGTATGCCCATGACTATGAAGAGGGGTACTCCGGTCAGGAGTGTCTGCCGGAGCGGTTGGCCGGGCGAAAGTTTTATGAGCCGAAGGGACATGGCTATGAAAAGAGCATCGTGGAGCGGATGGAGTGGTTAAAAAACAGGAAGGATAATGCATCATGAAACCGTTTACCCTTGAGCGCACCCAGGTCCTGCCGATCACTCTTGAAACGGTCTGGGACTTTTTTTCAAACCCGGCTAATCTGGTAAAGATCACGCCGCCGGATATGGATTTTCGCATTACGTCGCCGCAACAGAACGGACTCTACGCCGGTCAGATCATCACCTACTCCGTTCGCCCGTTATTGCGGGTTGCCGTCAACTGGACAACCGAAATCACTCACATGGAACGCCCCAATTTCTTTGTTGACGAGCAGCGTTTCGGTCCGTATCGTTTCTGGCACCATCAGCATCGGTTTCTCGAAGTCGAGGGTGGCGTTGAAGTATATGACCTCGTCCATTATCTGCTTTTTCACGACCAATTGGCCGGTTTGGTCAACCGCCTGTTCGTCGCGCCACGCCTCAAGCGGATTTTTGATTTCCGCAGTGTAGCACTTACAAAGCTTTTTCCGAACGGATGACGTTATTACAAGAGCATGTGGAGGTTTTTACCATGAAACGACTTGCAATTTTGACCAGCGGCGGCGATTGCTCCGGCATGAATGCTACCATCCGCGCGGCAGCCCGGACCGCCATAGCCAATGATGTCGAAATGATCGGTTACCGTAAGGGGTATGCCGGTCTCCTTAAAAATGATTTCATTGTCCTTAATTCTCAGGCTGTTTCTGGGACGCTGCAACGCGGCGGGACCTTTCTGCAGTCGGCCCGCTCAACTGAGTTCCGCACCGAAGAGGGGCGTAAAAAAGCGCTGGACAATCTGCTAAAGGAAAAGGTTGAGGGATTGATTGTGATTGGTGGAGACGGCTCATTGAACGGGGCTCTGGCGCTGGAGAAAATGGGCTTCCCGGTGATCGGTATTCCGGCCAGCATCGATAATGACATCGCCTACACCGACATGGCGTTGGGGGTTGACACCGCCCTCAACAACATCATTTATGCCGTGGACTGTATCAAGGACACTGCCAGTTCCCATGATCGGGCTTTTATTGTTGAAGTTATGGGGCGCAATTCCGGCTACCTCGCTTCGACCACCGCCATTGCTACCGGGGCCGAATTTGCCATTGTTCCGGAGGTGGAACTTGACCTTAATGAAATGTGCCACCAGCTGCGCCAACGGTATGATGAGGGGCGGACCAACGCACTGATCATCATGGCGGAAGGGGCCGGACATGCGCAGGAAGTTGCCGATGGCATCAAAAATGCCGTCGGCTTTGAAACCCGTGTGACCGTCCTGGGGCACTATCAGCGCGGTGGCGCGCCATCGGTCTTTGACCGTCTGTTAGGGAGCCGCTTCGGCATGAAGTCGGTTGAGCTTCTCCTCTCCGGCACAAAAGGGGTCATGGTTGGATTGTCGGCCAACTCACTCACCACCACGCTGCTTGAGATGGTAGTCAATGGTGGACAGAAGAAGCTGAACGATGACCTGTTGCACATGTCAGAGATCCTTGGTATTTGATGCGCCCCGGATCGCGGTTTCATAAAAAACGTTCTGTTAAAAGCGGTCTTCCTCCCGGTTCGCTGGTGCATATCGGAGATGCATCGAACAAAGCGGTTCAGATTTCAGTCATCGGCTATGCTCCGGACGAAATCGAGGAACATCAGTTCGAACAGATTGACCAGTATCTGGACAATCCCTGCAATAGCCCCGTCGTGTGGGTTAATGTCGAAGGGGTGCATGACGTTGAACTGATCCGCGCCCTAGGCGAAAAGCACACCTTTCACCCGCTGGTGCTGGAAGATATCGTCAATACCGTGCAACGCCCCAAAATCGAGGATTACGGCGGCTATCTCTTCATCGTGCTAAAGATGCTGCGCCCGACGGAAGAGGGTGGTTTTAGTTCGGAACAGATCAGTTTTATTCTCGGGGCGGACTATCTGTTTACTTTTCAGGAGGGGATCACGGGTGATGCTTTTGACTCAGTCCGTGACCGTATCCGGAGCAGCAAGGGGAAAATCCGCGGCATGGGGGTCGATTATCTTGCCTACGCCCTGATCGATGCCATTGTTGACGGCTATTTCACCGTTCTTGAAGGTTTTGGCGAGCGGATGGTTGATGTCGAAGAAGATTTGACTCTCACCCCTGATCAGAGTTCCCTCCACCTGCTCATCGGCATGAAAAAGGAGATTATCTACCTGCGCAAGGCCGTCTGGCCGCTACGCGAAGCGATCTCGTTCCTGGAGCGGGGCGACAGCGACCTGCTGCAAGATGCCACCCGCGTCTATTTCCGTGATGTCTACGATCACACCGTTCAGGTGATCGATACGGTCGAGACCTACCGCGACCTGCTCTCCGGTATGCTTGATCTCTACCTTTCCAGTATCAGTAACCGCACCAACGAGGTGATGAAGTTTCTGACCGTGATCGGTACGATCTTTATGCCGCTGACCTTTCTGGTAGGGGTCTATGGCATGAACTTCAAGTTCTTTCCGGAGCTGGAGTGGAAGTACGGCTATTTCCTCCTCTGGGGAGTGATGGTAGCAGTGGCGCTGCAGATGGTGTCATATTTCAGAAAAAAACGCTGGCTGTAGAGGGGATACGATATGACAAAACTGCTACTCAAATGGGCGCTCAACTCCCTTGCCCTCTTTCTCGTAATGAAACTGATCCCTGGCATTCAGATCGACCGTTTTCAGGACCTGCTGCTGGCAACGCTGGTAATCGGTCTGCTGAACGTTTTTCTGCGTCCGATCATTATTCTGCTGACCCTGCCGGTCACCGTAATGACGCTTGGTCTCTTTACATTGGTAATCAATGGACTGATGTTCTATCTGGCAGCGCATCTTGTGCCGGGACTTCACGTCGCCGGTTTTGGTACCGCATTCGTCGCCGCATTCCTCTTCAGTCTGTCCAGTTTTATTCTGAACATGTTGTTTGGAAGAGAGTAGTGACCACCTTCAGTCATCACGACACTCCTCATTTCAGCTCCGCACCATGCATACGATGAACATCGTTGGTTCTGCTGATATCGCACTTGTCTCCTCCGTCGAACGAACGGTCCGCCGGCAGCACCTCTTCCGGCCGGGGGACACTCTGGTCATAGCACTCTCCGGCGGGGCGGACTCCTCCGCGCTGCTTGATCTGCTGACGAAACTTCCGGGCTATAATCTCAATCTGATCGTTGCCCATCTGAACCACTGCCTGCGTGGCGTTGAATCTGACGCCGATCAGGAATTTTGCCGGGTGGTGGCGTCCCGTTACGCAATCCCGTTCGAATCCCGGGGGATCGACGTCAAGGGGATGGCGTCAGACCTTCGGCTGAATCTGGAGGATGCCGGACGACGGGCCCGGATAGCGTTTCTTGATGAGACCAGCGTGAAGTATGGCGCGGCAGCGGTAGTACTGGCCCATCATGCCGATGACCAGGCTGAAACCGTGTTGATGCGCCTCCTGCGCGGGTCCGGCATGACCGGACTGTCAGGAATGGCGCACCGGAATACGCGCGGCTATGTTCGGCCGCTGCTGGATATAAGCCGCTCCGAAATCGAACGGTACCTTCGCAGTTGCGGCCTGGAATGGCGCGAAGATGCCAGCAACAGCGACACTATCTATCTGCGTAACCGCATTCGCCACCAGCTGCTGCCGCTTCTGGAAACGTACAATCCCGCCATCCGCTCCTGTCTTGCCGCAACGGCATCGCTGCTCAGTGGTGATGAAGCCTTGCTGAATGAATTGACAGTGCGGGTCTACGCAGAGTCATTCCTGAGCGGGGAGGGGAGGGAAGTCTGCAGCGTTGCACAGCTGCGATCCCTCGCCCCGGCCGTGCAGCGAAGAGTCCTGCGCCACGCCTTCAAACAGTTGACCGGGACTTTGGTGGGGGTAAGCCAAAGTCATAGCGATGCATTGATCGAAATGATTGACTCCGCCCGCCCCAATTCACGCCTGGCTCTCCCGCTCGGAGTTGCAGCGGAAAGAGAATATGACCGCCTGGTGTTGATGCACGCCGATGAGGCCGCTTCAGGTGCTGACTTTGCATTGCTGATTACCGAGCCGGGCATCTATCAACTCCCCTGCGGCGCTTCTCTTACGGTTGCTGTCACCAGTGCTGCAACCTTTTCAACAGATTCCGGCAGCGCCTGTTTCGATCTCGACAAAATCCCCTTCCCCTGGTCAGTCCGCACCTTCCGTCCCGGCGACCGAATAACACCGTTCGGCATGCATGGCAGAAAAAAGGTCAAGGACATCTTTATCGATCGGAAAATCCCTCCCTCCGAGCGCAGGCGTGTTCCGCTCCTGTTTTGTGGCGATGATCTGATCTGGATTGCGGGTGTGTGCGCTTCCGAGCTATGTCGGATCGATACCCGACCTGCCGCAACGGTTCGGGTGACATGGCATTCATGACCTGCCGGTAAGCATGGTCGTCATCCGCTCGTGAAGTGACTTCATATCGTCTTTTGCCGGGACTGAAGAGCCGATCCCTTTCAACCAGAATCTATCGTAAGCAACTATACCCTTGGTTGATATCTCCAGTTCCGTGGGGAACAGGGAATAAAAACTGAAAATCCTCAGCATTCCGTACAGGAAGCCTATACAGTCTTTCCCTGAAATTTCCGTATAGATACTGCCTCCGTGTCGTGTCGAACGCTCGATCTGGAAGTCGGAAATTCTAAGCGGTGGTAAATCAATTCGCACCGCGGAGCCGGTTACTGCGGGGAGTGGATTGAAGTCCTTGAACGGATCTGAACAGCTGTGTACTGACTCGATCTCGAAAGAGGCATCCCAGCAGAGTGGGCTCGATTTTCGCGCGGCTCCGCCTATAATATTGATTTTTTCGTATGACAGGTGTGAAGAAAGTCTGCCCAGCCAACCTGGTTTCATGTCTCCGGTGAGCTTCAGTATGCCGCCGCCAGAAGGTGAGGGTGCCATATCCCAGTAAATTCCTGTCGAGTCGGGGTTGTAATATTTTGCAGGGTGAACCGCAGGCTCTGTTGATGTCATGATCGTACCCCCGTTTTGTAATCCTGCCGATAGCGTTATGTTGTTGAGTATATAACAGCTGAGCACAGGGTATGCCAATTGGAGAGGTAGCATAATATCAGTATGTTATGCATATTGATCGTTGTTAGATACAGCAATCAAGAACGCTGATATGCTTAAATAAAAGGCTGTTGTGATTTTGTGACTGTTTCCGCATCCATGATTGAAAGAAATTGACACTTGCTTTTGCATAGGTGAATCGGCAGTATCCCAAGCAAGTCGAAGGTTTGCGCTACAGATGAAAGAAGACATATGATTGAGTAAAATGATTGATGTTCCAAAGGAGAAGCTGGGATCGTCTTTTTAAATTTCAATCAAATAGGGGAGGTTCTCATGAGTAAAAAAATCGGTATCCTTACCGGCGGCGGTGATTGCCCCGGTCTGAACGCTGTCATCCGCGGCGTGGTCAAGAGTGCGATCATTCAGCATGGCTGGGAGGTGATCGGTATTGAGGACGGTTTTGACGGACTACTGGATCTCAATAAATGCCGGTCGCTGACCCTGGAGAGTGTCCGCGGCATCCTCCCCCGCGGCGGCACTATCCTAGGCACTACCAATCGCGGCAACCCCTTTTCCTATCCGGTGGAACAGGACGGCAAGCTCGTCCCCCTTGATCTGTCCGACAGGGTGGTGGAAAACGTCAGTATGCTGGGACTCGATGCACTGATTGCCGTGGGAGGGGAGGGGTCGCTCAAGATCGCGCTGGAGTTGGCGAAAAAGGGTGTGCCTGTGGTGGGTGTTCCCAAGACCATCGATAACGACCTGCGCGGGACCGACTGCACCTTCGGCTATAATACCGCGCTGGAAACCGCCACCGATGCTCTTGACAAGCTGCATACCACCGCCGAGAGCCATCATCGGGTGATGATCCTGGAAGTGATGGGGCGCTATGCGGGCTGGATAGCTCTTGAATCGGGTATTGCCGGCGGCGCCGACGTGATCCTGATCCCCGAGATCCCCTTTGATCTCGGGCACATCTGCGCATCCATCAAGAAGCGTTCCGACCGGGGCAACCGTTTCAGTATCCTCGTGGTCGCAGAGGGCGCCTTTCCTTCCGGCGGCGACCGGGTAGTGGCCAAGGCGGCAGATGAACGCTACACCATCGAGCGTCTGGGTGGCATCGGCCAGTACGTGGCGAAACAGATTGAGCAGTGTCTGGAGATGGATGTGCGTGTTACCGTCCTCGGCCACCTGCAGCGCGGCGGTTCACCCACCACCTTTGATCGTGCCTTGGGGAGCCGTTTCGGCACTAAAGCGGTTGCGATGATCGCTGCCGGTGAGTTTGGCCAGATGGCCTGTCTACGGGGTAGACACATCGGCACCGTGTCCATTGAGGACGCCACCCGCGACCTGAACCTGGTTGATCCGGAGGGCGAAATCGTACGTACGGCCGAGGATCTCGGCATCATGTTGGGGCGTTGAAGCGGAAATCAGCTTGTCAATCTCCACCCATTATGCTAGCCTTACAAAATTTTCAACGCTACAGACATGCACATTTACACGGGGGTTTACCTTGAACCAGTTTTACAAGAATCTCTCACTCTGGCTGGTCATCAGCCTGATGATGATCCTGCTTTTCAACATGTTCAACAAGCCGCGGACGACCGCCGAAAAACTTAACTTCAGCGACTTCATGACCCAGGTCGAAACGGGAAAAATAACCGCTGTTGTTATTCAGGGTAATGATATTTCCGGCAAGTTTGAAGGGAAGGACGGCAAGGAATTCCACACCTATAAACCGTATTCCGATGCTGATCTGACCAAGAAACTGCTGGAGAAGAAGGTTACGATCAACGCCAAACCGGAAGAGGAAAAGTTCTCCTGGTTCTCGATATTTATCTCCTGGTTTCCGCTGATTCTGCTGGTCGGCGTCTGGATCTTTTTCATGCGTCAGATGCAGATGGGGGGTGGCAAGGCCATGTCGTTCGGCAAGAGTCGCGCCAAATTGCTGACCGAGGCACAGGGGAAGATCACCTTTGAAGATGTTGCCGGCATTGAAGAGGCCAAGGAAGAGCTGGAAGAGATTATCGCTTTTCTGAAGGAGCCGAAGAAGTTCACCGCGCTGGGGGGCAAGATTCCCAAAGGGGTGCTGCTGGTTGGCCCTCCGGGAACCGGCAAGACATTGCTGGCCCGTGCTGTTGCCGGTGAAGCGGGTGTTCCGTTCTTTTCTATTTCCGGATCTGACTTCGTCGAGATGTTTGTCGGTGTCGGTGCCAGCCGTGTTCGCGACCTGTTTTTGCAGGGGAAAAAGAGCGCTCCGTGCATTATTTTCATCGATGAGATTGATGCGGTTGGCCGTCACCGCGGCGCCGGCATGGGGGGGGGGCATGACGAACGCGAGCAGACCCTTAACCAGCTGCTGGTGGAGATGGATGGTTTTGAGTCCAATGAAGGGGTTATCCTGATCGCCGCCACCAACCGACCCGACGTTCTTGACCCGGCTCTGCTCCGCCCGGGCCGTTTTGACCGTCAGGTTGTTGTGCCACGCCCTGATGTCAAGGGTCGCGAAATGATTCTGAAAGTACATTCCAAGAAGGTTCCGCTCTCTCCTGATGTTGATCTGGCGCTTATCGCCCGCGGCACCCCCGGTTTTTCCGGCGCTGACCTGGCCAACCTGGTTAATGAAGCAGCCCTGCTGGCCGCCCGACTGAACAAAACCGTTGCAGAGCCGAGTGATTTTGACAGCGCCAAGGATAAGGTGTTAATGGGTGTTGAACGGCGCAGCATGGTTATTTCTGACGAAGAGAAAAAGAGTACCGCCTACCATGAAGCCGGTCATACTCTGGTGGCAAAACTTGTTCCGGGCACCGATCCGATTCACAAGGTTTCCATTATTCCCCGCGGACGGGCGCTCGGCGTTACCATGCAGCTGCCGATCGAAGATAAGCACAGCTACTCCCGTGAGTCCCTGCTGGCCCGTATTGCTGTCCTGATGGGTGGCCGCGCGGCCGAAAATCTGATCTTCAATACCTTCACCACCGGCGCCGGCAACGATATAGAGCGCGCGACCGATATGGCCCGCAAGATGGTCTGCGAATGGGGCATGAGCGACAAAATGGGACCACTCTCCTTCGGCAAGAAGGATGAATCCATTTTCCTCGGTCGTGAAATGGCGATGCACAAGAATTTCAGCGAAAAGACCGCCGAGCATATCGATGATGAGATCAAGCGGATCGTCGATGAATCCTATGAACGTGCACTTGGGCTGCTGCGTGAGAACCTCGAAAAACTCCATAATCTCTCCGTATGTCTGATTGAGAAGGAAAATCTGACCGGAGACCAGGTCGATGAGATTATCACCACTGGCACATTGATCTGTCCGGAACCGACGCAGCCTGCACCTGTTGTACCGGTTGAGCCGGCAGCGGCAGCGGCACACACCGATATAGAAGCATAACCACGTGTCCCGTTTTTCACCTCGATTGCTGGTGCTGCCGACTCCCGAGCATGCTGCGCGTGAATTGCGACGTATGGCGGTTGACAACTCCGGCATTGCAGAGATGGTACCTAAAATGCGGACGCTCTGTATCGGGCTCTCTCAACTTCAGTGCCGACAGGCAAATGTCCTTAAGCAGGAAATGCTGTCTCTAGGGGGCGATGCCGCCGTTGCGCGAGGTACGGTTGCCTGCAGTATAGGCAGTACCGACTGTGTACTGATCGGTACGGTCAAACAGCTTAACCGTCTGTGCCGGAAGCTCAAGGCACAGCCGTTCGGTTTGCCGGAACTGGCAGGGGAGCTGGACAGTCTGTTGGTGCAATCCACCACAAAGCCGACGGTGTGGAAAACGTCACAGCGATCGTTATCACTGCAGCGCCCGTTGATTATGGGAATACTGAATCTTACTCCGGACTCTTTTTCTGACGGTGGGCGTTGCAGCGACCCTGACCAGGCCTTTGAAAAAGCCCTGCAGATGGAAGCGGAAGGTGCTGATATCATCGATATCGGCGGCGAAAGCACCCGCCCCGGAGCTGCACCGGTTTCGTCCGATGAAGAGTCGGGGCGTATTATCCCGGTTATCGAGCGGCTTGCCGGCACACTCAACTGCGCTATTTCGGTCGATACCTGGAAAAGCGCTGTCGCCGAAAGGGCGCTGATTGCGGGTGCGGAAATTATCAATGACATCAGTGGTTTAAATTTCGATCCGCAGATGGCCGGATTGGTCGCTGCGAGTGGGGCCGGCGTCGTGTTGATGCACACCAGAGGCACACCGGACAATATGCAGCAGGATACCGGGTATGATGATCTGATGGCGGAAATAACGGCCGGACTGCACGCCTCGCTTGTCACTGCCCATGAAGCCGGCATTTCCGACGATTGTATTGCCATCGACCCCGGTATCGGTTTCGGCAAGGGGTGCGCCGGGAATCTGGAACTTATACGGCGACTGGCTGAATTATCGAGTTTTGGTTTGCCGATCCTGAGCGGGCCGTCGCGCAAATCATTCATCGGCGCGGTTCTGGGACGGGAGCAGACGGACGATCGCCTCTTTGGCACTGCTGCGGTGGTAGCCCTCTCCGTATCCCATGGCGCATCCATCCTGCGTGTGCATGATGTCCGGGCAATGCGTGACGTTGCCGATATGGCACACGCCGTAATGCATAGCTGAATGTTGTTTACGCCAGTTTCAAAGGGGAAGTATGGCTCCAGTTTTCGACAGCGTCACCCTGCTTGGCCTATTCGACAAGCTTCTTGTCGTCGGCTTGGTGTACGGCTGTACGCGGATCCTCAAAAAAGAGGCTTCTCTTCGAATTCTTGCAATTCTGACCGCCCTCACTGTCGCTGAATTCAGCTCAAAAGAACTTGGTCTCACCACAACCGCCTCCTTTTTTCATCTGCTCCTTTCTTCAACTCCGGTTATTCTGGCAATCATCTTCCAGAGTGATATACGTCGCGCCCTTTTTTCCTTCTGGAAACGCAATAAGTCGGGTGACAGCGAAAATCTCGACGTGACAACGACTGTCGATGAATTGTCAAAAGGGCTTCACGAGTTGGCCGAACGAAGGATTGGCGCTCTGATTGTTATCATCCGCCAGATGTCGATCGATCACTTGGTCCAGGTCGGTACCGAGATTGACGCCAAGGTGACCAGCGAACTACTCAACTCAATCTTTCTCCCCTATTCCCCGATTCATGACGGCGCGGTAATAATTCAAAGGGAAAAGATAACCTCGGCCGGCTGCATTCTTCCGCTTTCCCAGAATCCGGATATTGCGAAAAGCTTCGGCACCCGGCACCGTGCTGCGCTTGGAATATCCGAACAGACCGATGTTCTGGTGCTGGTCGTCTCGGAAGAAACCGGGAAAATATCAATTGTTCATGAAGGAAAAATCACCTATGATGCCGATCCGGCCGAGATTCGCCGGCTTTCCCGTAAGGCGATTGAAGGGCGGCGCGCACCAAGAATGACAGCCACACCGGAACACTGACCCTACGTGAGGAGATATATACAATGAAAAAACTATTCGGAACTGACGGCGTCCGCGGCGTTGCAAATGTCTACCCCATGACGACCGAGATGGCGATGCAGCTGGGACGGGCTGCGGCCTATATTTTCAAAGGGGGGAGAAATCGTCGCCACCGCATCGTGATTGGCAAGGATACCCGCCTCTCCGGTTATATGCTGGAAAACGCGCTCGTAGCGGGCATCTGCTCAATGGGGGTCGACGTGCTGCAAGTTGGTCCGTTGCCGACCCCCGGTATAGCTAACATTACAACATCGATGCGCGCCGATGCCGGAGTCGTTATCTCCGCGTCGCACAACGCCTTTCAGGACAACGGCATAAAGTTCTTCTCGGCCGACGGTTTCAAGCTGCCGGACGAACTGGAGCTGAAGATTGAAAAGCTTATCGAATCAAAAAAAATTGACGCACTCCGGCCGACCGCGACCGAAGTTGGCAAGGCATATCGTATCGAAGATGCGGCTGGTCGCTATATTGTCTATCTCAAGAATACCTTTCCTCAGGAGATGGACCTTTCCGGCCTGAAGATTGTCCTGGATTGTGCCAACGGTGCCGCCTACAAGGTCGCTCCGGCTGTGTTTGAAGAGTTGGGAGCCGAAGTGATTCCATACGGCGTTACGCCAAACGGTACAAACATCAATGCCGGGTGCGGCTCGACCTGTCCATCCGTTATCAGTGAGGCGGTCAAGCTGCATCGCGCCGATATCGGTATCGCTCTTGATGGTGATGCCGACCGCGTCATCGTATGCGATGAATTCGGCAATGAAGTTGATGGCGATCACATCATGGCCATCTGCGCCAGCGACATGCTGAAACGCAAATTGCTCAAGAAAAAAACACTCGTGGCGACTGTCATGAGCAACATGGGGCTTGATATTGCGCTGCGAAAATGCGGCGGCAAAATCATCAAGACTGATGTCGGTGATCGTTATGTTGTTGAGGCGATGCGCGAGGGAGGCTACAATCTGGGGGGGGAACAGTCAGGTCATATGATCTTTCTCGACTATAACACAACCGGTGACGGGATACTGTCGGCACTACAGCTTCTGGCGGTTATGCGGCGTGAGGAGAAGTCGCTCTCCGAGCTGGCCGATATTATGATTCCTCTGCCGCAGGTACTCTGCAATACGCGTGTTCGGGAGAAAGTGGACATATATTCCATCGCCGATATCGCCGCGAAAATCAAGGATGTCGAGGGAAAGCTCGGCACTGAAGGGCGTGTACTGATCCGTTACTCCGGCACCGAACCGCTGCTCAGGGTTATGATCGAGGGACAGGATAAATACGAGATCACGACGTGGGCCAATGAGATCTGTGAATTGGTGAAGAAACATATCGGAGAGAAATAATGGCAAAATTGGGACTTAACGTTGACCATATAGCCACTGTCCGTCAGGCGCGTGGCGGTGTTGAGCCTGATCCGGTGACAGCCGCCGCCATAGGCGAGATGGCGGGTGCCGAAGGGATAACAATCCATCTGCGTGAGGATCGGCGTCACATCCAGGACCGCGATCTGGAGATACTGCGGCGCACCGTTAAGAGCAAGCTTAACCTTGAGATGGCAGCTACTCAGGAAATGGTGCGGATAGCGCTCAGGATCAAGCCGGAACAGGTGACTCTGGTGCCTGAAAAGCGGCAGGAGCTGACCACCGAAGGGGGGCTGGATGTCATCGTCAATGTCAAGCAGATCACCGATACGGTCAAGCGACTAAAAGATGGCGGCATAGTTGTCAGCTTGTTTATCGATCCTAATCAGGAGCAGATCAAGGCGGCCAAAAAGACCGACACCAATTATATTGAGATCCACACCGGCGCCTACGCTGACGCGATCAACTGGGCCGAACAGCAGCATGAACTTGAGAACATCGACACTGCGATCAAGCTGGCGCGCAAGGTCGGCTTGGGAGTAAATGCCGGCCACGGACTCAATTATACCAATATCAAGGCGATTACTGCTCTGGGCGGCATCGAGGAGTATAACATCGGCCACTCGATCATTGCCCGCGCCATGCTGGTTGGATTGGATCGGGCAGTTCGTGACATGGTTGAGCTCCTCAAGTACGCATGATCTACGGAATCGGCACCGACATCGTTGCAATAGAACGATTCCAGAAATTTATGGATAGCGGCAATTCCGCCGTTATTGAACGGCTCTTTACTCCGGCTGAGCGTTCCAGGTGCGGAAGCAGAAAAGATGTTGCTTCGTGCCTGGCGGCGCGGTTCGCCGCGAAGGAAGCTTTTCTGAAAGCGCTTGGGACCGGCCTGCGGGATGGAATTTCATGGCAGGAAATTGAAGTGTCGAATAATGCTCTGGGAAAACCGGAGCTGACGCTTTTCGGAAAAGCAGCAGAGGCCTTTCAGGCTAAAGAACTTGTCAGCGTCCAGCTGTCTCTATCGCACGATGGTGGAAGTGCCATTGCGATGGTTGTTTTGGAGTCCACATGAGAGTAGTTACCGCGCATACCATGCAGGAGATCGACAAACAAGCCATCAAAGAGTGCGGTATTTCCGGTCTGCAACTGATGGAAAACGCCGGGTACAGTTGCGTTGAAGAGATCATAGCGGAGTTCGGGTTAAAAGGGCACTGTGTTGTCATGGCCGGCAAGGGTAACAACGGAGGAGATGGCTATGTCATTGCGCGGCTGCTGTTTCAGAAGGGGTGGAGTGTCAAAGTCATTATCCTGGCTGACCGCGAGCAGGTCTCCGGAGATGCAGCGACCAACCTGGAAAAACTTCCCGCTTCAGTCATCAATTATTGTACCCAAGAAGGTCAATTGTCTGCCCTGTATATGGAAGGAATCTTTCAGGCCGATATACTAGTGGACGCTCTGCTTGGCACCGGATTGCGTAGCAATATCAACGGCATTTACCTTGAAGCTGTTGATCTGATAAATACATCCGGTCGCCCTGTCGTTTCAGTTGATATCCCTTCCGGCATCCATGGCACCACCGGGCGGATGCTGGGGGACGCGGTCAAAGCGTATTTAACCGTGACATTCGCCTTTGCCAAACTGGGACATGTCCTCTACCCGGGAGCCGAATATACCGGCCGCCTGGTGGTTGCCGATATTGGTATCCCGCCAAAGATTATGGCAGAAGCGCCGGGTTACGATTTCCTGAATGCAGAGACGATTCGACCCCTACTGCATCGACGTGATCGTCAAGCACACAAGGGGCAGTTTGGCCATTGTCTCATCATCGCCGGATCAACCGGCAAGACCGGAGCGGCAGCCCTCTCGGCTAACAGTGCCGTGAGAGCCGGTTCTGGACTGGTAACACTTGGCGCGGCAGAAAGCATTCACAGCATTATTGAGGTAAAAACAACTGAGGCAATGACCTTTCCGCTCCCTGATTCCGGCAGCGGTCATCTGACAAACAGCGCTTTCCCGGCAATTGAAAGGTTACTGGTCGGCAAGAATGCCGTTGCGATCGGCCCAGGTATTGGCCTTCGTCCAGGGACGTATGCCCTGGTTCAGAATCTTGTGGAGACCGTTACCTTGCCGCTGGTGATCGATGCCGATGGACTGAATGCCCTTGCAGAGGACATAACCGTTTTAAAGCGGAAGAAATCGAAGCAGGTCATTCTCACACCGCATCCGGGAGAAATGTCACGGCTGCTGGGGACTTCAATTCCGGATGTGGAGGCGATTCGTATTTCCGTCGCCCAGGAATTTGCCCGCACCTACAGTGTCTACCTTGTCCTCAAGGGAGCGCGCACTATTATTGCTTCTCCCACCGGGACCGCAGCTATCAACGGCAGTGGTAATCCCGGTATGGCAACCGGCGGCATGGGCGATGTGCTGACCGGCATCATTGTCTCTCTGTTAGGTCAGGGGTATGTCGCGTGGGACGCCTGCCGCCTGGGGGTTTTTCTGCACGGTTTTGCTGCGGACATGATTGCAGAAGAGAAGGGTGAAAACGGTATGAATGCCTCTGATGTCCTTGAAAAACTACCGTATGCCTATAACAAGTTATTACAAAACACCCTGCTGTCGAACCTGAAGATGTTCGGTGAGCTCTAAAAAAGGAGAATTCGCATGCTGATCGTAGCAGATATCATGACCAAAGACGTAGTTTCAATAAAAGGGACCACAACCGTGCGCGAAATGGCCGCTATCTTTGATGACAGGAACTTTGGAACGCTCCCGATTGTTGATGACGCCGGGAATTTGGCCGGAATCGTCACCGCATCCGATTTAGTTGAGCAGGACCGTCCTCTGCATATGCCGACGGTTATATCCCTTTTTGACTGGATCATACCGCTTGGGGGGGAAGGTTCCCTGCAGCGTGAGCTTAACAAGATTACCGCACAAACAGCGTCAGAATTGGCCTCAACCGATGTTGTCACCGTCACACCTTCCGATCCTGTCAGCACTGTTGCCGAAATCATGAGCAGCAAAAAATTACATGCACTTCCCGTTGTGGAAGGTAAAAAACTGGTCGGCATGGTGTCGCGCATTGATATCATCCGCTCAATGAACCGGTAGTGCCCGTGCTGCAGATTACGACCGGCTCATCAGATGAAACGGAAGCGTTGGGAGCCACTATCGGCTCGCTGCTCCAGCCAGGTTCATTTCTGGCGCTGCGGGGCGATCTTGGCGGCGGGAAAACCTGCCTGACCCGAGGAGTGGTTGCTTCGCTGGCTCCTCAAAGCGCCCATCTGGTGGCAAGTCCGACGTACGCGATCATGAATTGCTATCCCGGCAACACTCCGGTCTATCATTTTGATTTCTACCGCCTGAGCGGCGATGACGACATTGCCGAGCTCGGATTTGAAGAGTATTTTTATGGTGATGGCGTTTGTGTCGTTGAATGGTCTGAGCGCCTCGTAGAACTGATGCCACCGGATGTGCTGACGCTGCTGTTCGAATATAGTGGGGATGACCGGCGGCTGGTTTCCATAACCAGTTCCGGTCAAAACTCCGGCAATATTCTCAAACTGCTTGCAAGTAGGCTTCAACAGCAAAAAAATCTTTGACCCGACAGCAGGTTATCTGTTATAGAGCACAATCTTTATACGTTAGAAGTTGTTTTCTACGGTTTTTGGCAGATATAATTTTGTACGTGATGTTTATCACGCTCGTCAGGGCCCGGTTTATCTCTTTAACTATTTTCCAACAAGGAGAGCAGAATGGCGCTAGTAGTGCAGAAGTATGGTGGCACCTCGGTCGGCTCGGCTGATCGTATCAAAAACGTTGCCAAACGCATCATCAAAACCTACGACGCCGGAAACGACGTGATTGTCGTTGTTTCCGCCATGTCGGGCGAAACCAACAAGCTGGTCGCGCTTGCCAATGAAATGTGTGAAATACCGGACGCGCGCGAATATGATGTGCTGGTTGCAACCGGCGAACAGGTCACAATCGGACTTCTCTCCATGTATCTCAAATCACAGGGGTACAAGGCAAAGTCATATCAGGGGTGGCAGGTCCCGATTATTACGGATTCGACCGCTTCTAAGGCCCGGATCGAGAGTATCGGTGACAAAAACATCCGCGCCGATCTTAAAGAAGGCACTATTATCGTTTTGGCCGGTTTTCAGGGGATTGACACCAGCGGCAATGTCACTACGCTGGGGCGTGGCGGTTCCGACACTTCGGCCGTTGCGATAGCTGCCGCCCTCAAAGCGGACGTCTGCGAAATTTATACTGATGTTGACGGCGTCTATACTACCGACCCCAACGTCTGTAAAGAGGCCCGCAAGATCGAAAAAATATCGTATGACGAAATGCTGGAACTGGCCAGTCTGGGAGCCAAAGTACTCCAGATCCGTTCGGTTGAGTTTGCTAAAAAATATAATGTGGACGTGCATGTCCGCTCAAGTCTTAATGAAAATACCGGTACAATGGTTACCAGGGAGGATAAAGAAATGGAAGGAATACTTGTTTCAGGGGTTGCATACGACAAGAATGAGGCCAAAATTGCTGTCAAGGGAGTACCTGACAAGCCCGGCATTGCCGCGAAAATTCTGACACCTCTGTCCGATGCTGCCATCTCGGTAGACATGATTGTTCAAAATGTCAGCGATAACGGCATGACCGACTTCACCTTCACTGTGACGAAGGCTGATCTGAAACAGGCTCTTTTGATCACGAACGAGGTTGCCAAAAAAGTTGAGGCCAAGCAGGTAGTTTCCGACGAAAATATCAGCAAAATATCTATCGTCGGTCTCGGAATGCGGAGCCATGCTGGAGTAGCGACGCAAATGTTCAGCGCTCTCTCCCAGAACGGCATCAATATCCAGATGATTTCAACATCGGAAATAAAAATTTCGGTGGTCATTGATGAAAAATATACCGAACTGGCCGTACGCGTCATGCATGAAACATTCGGCCTGGCCGGCTGATCATTGTTGGCGGTAATAACCTGATTTATCCGGGGGAGAACAATCATTGTTCTCCCCCATTTTTATCTGAAACCAAGGACTATGAAACCTGATACCCTTTACATTAACCGGGAAGCGATTGAAGGATTGCCGGAACACGCCAAAATAGAAGGCGTTACCGGATTTATTCTGGCCGGCGGGACATCAAGGCGCATGGGGATAAACAAAGCGCTGCTTGAAGTCGACGGCACCCCGATGATCACCCGCACCTACCGGACATTGACCACCCTGTTTCATAAAGTCGGCATCGTTACCAATTCACCGCTCGAGTATGATTTTCTCCTCTGCCGCAAAGTCCCGGATATCTATCCCGGCTGCGGTTCAATCGCCGGTCTGCACTCGGCACTGGCTCACAGCAGCACCGCCCATACATTCGTAACCGCGTGCGATATGCCGTTCCTTGACCCTGCCGTTTTCGCTACCTGTGTGATATGTGTACGTGTGGCTATGACGCGGTGATTCCTTACAGCGAGGGGGGCATGAGCCGCTGCACGCGCTCTATGCATCACCCTGCAAAGATCTCTTTGAAAACGCGATCCAGCAGGGTGAACGGAAGATTGAAAATGTTCTGGACAGGATGAATATCCAGAAGGTAGCGTTTGATGAGGTGCGGAGGTTAGGCGGGCAGGCGGCGTCGTTTATGAACGTGAATACACCCGAAGAATACGAGGTAGCTCGTACGGTCAAGTAATGCGCGCTCGCCGTTTACGCGCCCGCAATTGAACAAAGAAGTCACTCAGTAGTCCGGAACACTCGGTTTCAAGAACACGCGGCAGCAGTTCAACGCGGTGATTGAGTCGGGGGTCGCTGGAAAGGTCATAGAGTGAACCGGCAGCTCCCCCCTTTGGGTCATAACAGCCGAAGACGACGGTGGGGATGCGGGCCAGTATGATCGCTCCCATGCACATCGTACACGGTTCCAGTGTGACATACAGGGTGGTGTCAAGGAGTCGCCAGGAACCAAGTTTTCGGGCGGCTTTCCGTATGGCAATCAACTCTGCGTGCCCTGCCGGATCCTGACTCGTTTCGCGCAGGTTATGGCCGCGGGCAATGATTCTGCCACCCTGTACGATAACACAGCCGATCGGCACCTCCTCCTTGGCCTGCGCCTTGCCAGCTTCGGTAATGGCTCGACGCATCCAGTATTCGTGGCTTCGGGGCGAGGCTGATTTGATAGGAGAGGGGGAAAGTGAAATGACCGAAATTCCTTTGGAGTAGATAGTTACAGCTCTTAGATCTGCCAGACTCATCAGCCTGGAACTGTATGTGAAATAAGCCTTATTAGGTGTCCGTTTGTCAAGTGTAATGGCAGTAGGCAGCCAAAGCCGCCGATTCATCCTTATTAAAGTGTGCTACAGAAAGACAAGGATACGCACCTTGAAATTACCTGCGCGGTACGCGTGGCATCTCTGCACCCCTTTTCCTCTTTACTTTCCCGCCATCTTTATTTATTCTTCACAGTCCTAATTTTTAGAGTACGAAGGAATTCATGGAAATCAGTAGAATCCGCAACTTCTCCATTATTGCTCATATCGACCATGGCAAATCGACACTGGCAGACCGCCTTCTTGAATATACCGGTACTGTTTCCGACCGGGATAAACAGAACCAGTTTCTTGATAAAATGGATCTGGAGCGCGAGCGGGGCATTACCATCAAGGCCCAGACCGTACGCCTTAATTACCGCTCTGACGCCGGTGTTGACTATGTTCTCAATCTGATTGACACCCCCGGCCACGTTGACTTTACCTATGAAGTGTCACGCTCGCTTGCTGCCTGTGAGGGGGGCTTGCTGGTTGTTGACGCTTCCCAAGGGGTTGAAGCCCAGACGCTGGCAAACGTTTATCTTGCCCTTGATATAAACCTCGAGGTCTTTCCGGTATTGAACAAGATCGATCTGCCGGCTGCCGATCCGGAACGGGTCAAGCAGGAGATCGAGGACATCATCGGCATTGATGCTCATGATGCTGTTCTGGCAAGTGCCAAAGCGGGGATCGGTACGCACGAGATCCTTGAACAGATCGTCAAAAAAATTCCGCCACCGACAGGGAACGCTGACGCTCCGCTCAAGGCGCTGTTGTTTGACTCCTGGTATGATCAGTATCAGGGGGTCATCATTCTGGTGCGCCTCTTTGACGGCACACTCAAAAAAGGTGACAAGATCCAACTCATGTCTACTAACTGCGCTTTTGAGGCACTCAAGGTTGGTGTCTTTGCGCCAACGATGGTTGAGGTGCCGGAACTGACGGCGGGGGATGTCGGTTTCATTATCGCCGGTATTAAGGACGTTGCCGACGCCAAAGTCGGAGATACGGTTACACTGCTGCATCGCCAGTGTCTGCAGGCGCTGGATGGTTTCAAGGAGGTCACGCCGATGGTCTTCTCCGGCCTGTATCCGATCGATACCGTTCAGTATGAACAATTACGGGATGCACTGGCCAAACTGAAATTGAACGATTCATCGTTCTCCTTCGAGCCGGAAACGTCACTGGCACTCGGTTTTGGTTTCCGCTGCGGTTTCCTCGGCCTGCTGCATATGGAGATTATTCAGGAGCGGCTTGAGCGGGAGTTTGGACTCGACTTGATTACGACCGCTCCGACGGTTGTCTATCGGGTGCATAAAATAAACGGCGAAGTATATTCTATTCAAAGCGCCAATCAGATGCCCGAACTGCAAAGCACCGAGTACCTGGAAGAGCCTTTTATCCTGGCCCACATTCATGTCCCTAATGAATTTGTCGGTGGTGTGTTGGCGCTCTGTGAAGATAAGCGTGGCGTTCAGCGCGAGATCAAGTATCTGACCCAGACACGCGTCATGATAATCTATGAACTGCCGTTGAATGAAATCGTTCTGGATTTTTACGACCGTCTCAAATCAATCACCAAAGGGTATGCTTCCCTGGATTATGAACATCTGGAGTACCGACGCAGCGACCTGGTGCGGATGAATGTCATGATCAACGGAGAAGTGGTTGATGCTCTGTCACTGATCCTGCACCGGGAAAAAGCATATTTCCGCGGTCGTGATCTGGTTGCCAAGATGAAGGAACTGATTTCACGGCAGATGTTTGAGGTGGCCATTCAGGCCGCCATCGGGAATAAAATTATTGCCCGTGAGACCGTCAAGGCAATGCGCAAGGATGTTCTTGCAAAATGTTACGGCGGTGATATCACCCGTAAGCGGAAGTTGCTGGAAAAACAGAAAGAGGGCAAAAAACGAATGAAGAACGTCGGTAACGTTGAGTTGCCGCAGGAAGCATTTCTGGCAATTTTGAAGGTTGACTGACAGATTACTTTTATAAAGGAATCCGCATGAAAGAACATCATGAATCATCACAGGCTGATTTGTCTTCGTTGCAACAGGAACCGGTCAAGAAGAAAGGTCTGATCCGTGAGTATGCCGAGTCGATCGCAATAGCGGTCCTGCTGGCTTTGGTAATCCGTACCTATTTTGTCCAGGCTTTCAAAATTCCATCCGGATCGATGGAGGATACGCTGGCGATCGGAGACCATCTGCTGGTCAGCAAGTTTATCTACGGCACTAAAATACCGTTTATTGATAAGCGCGTTCTGACTATTCGTGACCCGCGTCAGGGAGATGTGATCGTGTTTGAGTACCCTGAAGATCCGAGCAAGGATTTTATCAAGCGCGTGGTCGGTGTACCCGGTGATGTGGTGGAGGGGAAGGAAAAGAAGGTCTACGTTAATGGCAAGCTGTATGCGAATCCGCACGAAGTACATAAGGAAAAGGATATTATCCCGAAAGAAATGAATCCGCGCGATACGTTCGGCCCGCTTACCGTGCCGGCAGATTCGTACTTCGTGATGGGCGACAACCGCGACCGATCCTACGACAGTCGTTTCTGGAAGTTTGTCCGACGTGATCAGATCAAGGGATTGGCATTTATCAAGTACTGGTCCTGGGATAGTGAAAAATTCAGGCCCCGCTTTGGGAACATCGGACGACTGATAAACTAATTATAATATCAATAATCGGAGGATTGCATGGATAGACTTGGAAGCTGGAAACGGACACAGTACTGTGGCGATCTGCGGGCTGCCGATATTGGCAGTGAGGTGATACTGATGGGGTGGGCACTGCGTCGTCGCGACCATGGCGGACTCATCTTTATCGATCTGCGCGACCGCGAGGGAATAACCCAGATCGTATTTGATCCGGAAGTTAACCCGTCCGGGCATGCCGTTGCCGAATCAGTTCGCAGTGAATTTGTGCTGGCGGTCAGGGGTACAGTTATCCCGCGTCCGGAAGGCACCGTCAATCCGAATATGAAGACCGGCGAGGTTGAAATCCAGGTGCTGGAGTGCAAGCTGCTCAACCGTTCCAAGCCTCTGCCATTTATGCTCGACGAACATAGCAGA
>Ga0209125_1000724_pt1 | contig 38542 bp, 29 predicted proteins | sample BarGraIncub1131A_FD_184503 | JGI IMG/M metagenome (GOLD analysis project Ga0209125, IMG submission 184503) | Arctic peat soil microbial communities from Barrow, Alaska - Barrow Graham LP Incubations 11-31A (SPAdes) (version 2) | ecosystem: Environmental > Terrestrial > Soil > Wetlands > Peat... | reverse complement strand
AAACGAATATACCAAGGAATCGATGAGATCAATCAGGAGCCAGTCGTTTTTCGTTGGAAATACAAAATGGACGAGGTCGCTCCCACCTAGCCAGTTTTTGAACGTTATTAGCGGAACGCACTACTAGTACCCAGTCCAGCTTGAAATAACGGGGAACAGTTCAACACCGTCTGTTGTTTTTTGTAGGTTGGCGGTGAGCGGTCTCATCGTGAACGCCAACGTTGCTATGTTGGGGTTCACGATGGAGCTGTTCACCCCAACCTACCGTCTGCCCTAAACAGAAAGGCGGCCACTGGCCGCCTTTCTTCATTCAAATCCCGCTGCGCTGCCGTTGTACCTCGGATGACGCAATTTGCACCGGGATACCACTTTCCCCTTCGACAATGTGCAAAACACTGCTATTTTACGGATTCCCCAAAGTGGTTTGCCTTTCAGGTAAGGTGGAGCCGGCTGGAGCGGCAAAGGGAGAGAACTGACGGGGCTGGGGAATTTAGCGAGGCAATGATCGGCTATGGAAAATTTCGTACTCATCGGGGTCTTCGTCCTGCTCGGGATGCTGTTTCAGCGCCTCAAGTCGTTCCCGAAGGACACCCCCCAGGTTCTCAACATGTTTGCGCTCTACGTCTCGCTGCCGGCCCTGGTGCTCCTCAAGGTGCCCCAGATCGTGTTTTCCCGCGCGGCGCTGGTGCCCCTGCTGGTACCTTGGGGCATGCTCCTTTTTTCCCTGGCGCTGGTTCTGCTCGGCTCGCGGCTCTGGCACTGGCCGCGCAGCGTGGTCGGCGTCCTGCTCCTGATCGTTCCGCTCGGCAATACCTCCTTCCTCGGCATCCCGATCGTTCAGGCGTTTTTCGGTGCCGCCGGCCTGCCGCACCTGATCATCTACGACCAGCTCGGCTCCATGCTGATCTTTTCCACCTACGGTTCCGTCATCCTCGCCATGTACGGCCGCGAAGGAACGCTGGACCTCCCGGCCATCGCGCGCCGGACGATACTCTTCCCGCCCACCATCGCGCTTCTGGCAGGGTTCGCCCTGCGCTCCTGGCCCTACCCGCCGAAGCTTGAGCAGTCGCTGCACAACATCTCCCTCACCCTGGTCCCCCTTGTCATGACCGCCATCGGCTTCCAGCTCCGGCTCCGGTTGCAGCCCAAGGTGTTTGCCCCGCTCAGTTTCGGCCTCGCGGTGAAGCTCATCGCCGCCCCCCTGGTCGCCTTCGCCGTCTGCCGGCTGGCGGGAGTAAGCGGGCCGGCAGTCGAAGTCTCCGTCATCGAGGCCGGCATGCCGCCCATGATGACTGCCGGAGCGCTCGCGGTCGTGGCGGGCATGGACGCCGAGCTTTCCATCGCCCTGGTGGGTGTGGGCATCGTGCTCTCCTTTGGCACCCTCCCGATTCTTTTCTGGATCCTGCAACTCGCGCGCTGAAGCCGGGCAGGTCCTGTTGCGACCCTAGATCCAGCGTTTCCTCCTGAAATACACCAGCATGCCGCAGACTACGGCGGCCATCAACAGCAGCACCGCGAAATAGCCGTAGCGCCACTCAAGTTCGGGCATGTTCTTGAAGTTCATGCCGTACAGGCCGGCGATGAAGGTGAGCGGCATGAATATGGTGGCGATGATGGTCAGCACCTTCATGACTTCGTTGAGCCGGTTGCTGACGCTGGAGAGGTATATGTCGAGCATCCCCGAAAGCATGTCGCGCAGCGTCTCCAGCGTGTCGACCACCTGGATGGTGTGATCGTAGAGGTCCCGCAGGTAGATGACGGTGGCATCCTGGATCAATTGGGAATCGCGCCGCTGCAGACCGCCGACCACTTCCCGAAGCGGCCAAACCGCCTTGTGCAGGAAGAGCATCTCCCGCTTCAACCGGTAGATGGCATGGACGGTCGCGGTCGTCGGATTCTCGATCAGTTCGTCCTCTATCTCCTCTATGCGTTCCGCGAGTTTTTCCAGGACCAGGAAATAGTTGTCCACGATGACGTCCAAAAGGGCGTGCAGCAGGTTATCCGGCCCGGTGATGCGCAGACGCCCCTTCTCGTTTTTCAGACGCACCCGGACCGGCTCGAAGACGTCCCCTTCCAGCCCTTCCTGGAAAGAGAGCAGGTAATTCTCTCCGAGGACGATGCTCAGCTGCTCGGCCCGTATCTCGCCGCTCTCCGCATCCAGCGTGAGCATCTTCAGCACCACGTAGAGGTAGCTGCCATAATCCTCGGCCTTGGGCCTCTGGTCGGTGGCGAGGATGTCCTCCAGGACCAGGGGGTGGATGCCGAAACATGCGCCGAAGTGCTGCAGCACCTCGACCTGGGACACCCCGTCCACGTTGATCCAGGTGACGCTGGGTGCCGCGCCCGGGAGGGCACACTCCTCCAGGGAGGGGAGTTGCCGTCTCTCCAGGTGGCCGGCGTCGTACTCAATCAGCTCGATCTTGGTGCTGCCGGGGTGCGGGGTGCCGAGGTGCACCAGGGTCCCCGGCGCCAGTCCGGCCTTCTTGGAGCGTTTTTTTAGCATTCGTGACATGATTCACTCCATCCTGTAATCCACTGGCGCCTTGCCCCAGCGCACTGTAGCGCTGCCATTACTGCACCCCCCCGAGCCTCAGGATGAGTGACCATTCCGCTTCGGTCACCGGCTGGATGGAGAGCCGGCTCCGGTTCAGCAGTGCCATTTCCGAGAGGGCAGGTATTCCCTTCAGCTCGGCCAGGGTGACCGGCCGCGGCAGCTCCCGCACGAAGCGGACATCCACCATGTACCAGACCGGGTTCTCGGGGGTGCTGCGGGGGTCGAAATGGTCACCCTCCGGGTCGAGGGCCGTCCAGTCCGGGTAACCGGCCTTGACGACTTCCGCAATGCCGACGACCGCCGGCTCGGCAATGTTGCTGTGGTAAAAAAGCACCCGGTCCCCGACCATGATCTCGTCGCGCAGGAAGTTGCGCGCCTGGTAATTCCTGACGCCGTCCCACTGTTCCGTGGCATCGGGGCGGTTTTTCAGGTCCTCGAGGGAAAAGCCAGAGGGCTCCGATTTGAAAAGCCAGCAGCGAGAATCTGTCATGGGAACTTCCTCGTTGTGCATGCGGTAACTCCTACTCACAGTTCACGCCCTCCCCCGCTTTGCCCCCAGCCGTTTCAATAACCCCGGCAGCTCCAGCGTGTTCAGCACGTCGCCCTTCTCGAGCCATCCCCTTTGCGCGACGGAGACCCCGTAGGAGAGGGTGTCGAACTGGCTCAGGACGTGAAGATCGGTGCTGATCACGAGCGCCACCCCGAGCTCCTTTGCCCGCCGGACGTAGACGTCGTTCAGGTCGAGGCGCAGCGGGTAGCAGTTGATCTCCAGGGCCGTGCCGGTCTCCCTGGCGACCCGCAGCAGCGCCTCCATATCCACATCGTAGGGTTCCCGCTCGCCGATCAGCCGCCCGGTGGGATGGGCGATGATGGAAACGTAGGGGTTCCTCATGGCGGCGGCGATCCGGGCGGTCATCTGTTCTCTCGGCAACGAAAACGCAGAATGGATCGAAGCGACCACGATGTCGAGCTTTTTAAGCACCTCGTCGGGAAAGTCGAGGCTCCCGTCCAACAGGATGTCCATCTCGGTCCCGTGCAGCACCCTGAACCCCTTCTGTTCCCGGTTGAAAGCCTCAATCTCCTGGTGCTGCTCCATGAGCCGCTCCACGGTCAGGCCGCGGGCGACTCCCAGCCCCTTGGAATGGTCGGTCAGGGCGATGTAGGAAAGGCCCCTGGCCTTGGCTGCCTCGGCGATCTCAGGGAGGCTGTGGGCGCCGTCGCTCCACTTGGAGTGGACATGGAGGTCGCCGCGGAGGTCTGACAGCCCGACCAGCCGCGGCAGCTTGCCGGCGATGGCGGCCTCTACCTCGCCGCGGTCCTCGCGCAACTCCGGCGGGATGAACGGCAGACCGAGCAGGCGGTAGACATCCTCCTCCTGCTCCCCTCCCAGGCGCTGGTCGTCCTCTTCCCGAAAGATGCCGTACTCGTTGATCTTCAACCCGCGCTTCACCGCCATCTCCCTGAGCCGGACATTGTGCTGCTTGCTCCCGGTGAGATAGGCGAGCGCCGCACCGAAGGACTCCGGCTCCACCACCCGCAGGTCCACCTGGACCCCCTCCCGGATCGTGGCGCTCGAACGGGTGGGACCGTGCATGATGACCGCCTCCACCTGGGGGAGCTTGGTGAAGGCCTCCATGACGCCGGCCGGGTCCGGGGAGGTGGCGATGATATCGATATCCTTGATGCTGTCCCTTCGGCGCCGGATGCTGCCGGCGATCTCGATCCGCTCCACTTTGGCCCGCTTTTTCAAGGCATCCACGAGATCCAGTGCCGCCGGCAGCATGCGGCCCAGCGGCTGCCGCTCCCGGCCACGTTTTACCGCGGCGATCCCCTTGAGGATGTTCTCCTCGGTCTTTTGCTGGATTCCCCGAATCCCCGCCAGCCGGTGCTCGGCGGCCGCCAGCTCAAGCTCTTCGATGCTGGTCACCCCGAGCTGGTCGTAAATGGTTTTGGCGGTCTTTGGGCCGAGGTTTGGAATGGCGAGCAGGGAGAATACCCCGGTCGGGACCTTGCTCTTCAGCGCTTCATGGGTGGCCATGGTCCCCGTGCCGAGGTACTCCTCGATCTTGGCCGCCAGATCCTGCCCCACGCCGGGAATCTCCAGGAGCTCTTTGTGCGACAGCTCCTCGATATTCTGGGTAAGCCCTTCGAGGTTGAGGGCGGCCTTTCGGTACGCCCTTATCTTGAACGGGTTGTCCTCCAGGATCTCCATGATATCGGCGATGTCGCTGAACATCCGGGCGATTTCCCTGTTTTTCATGCACCCTCCCGTCATAACCGATCGAGCGATTCATCCAATCCGGCAGCTTTTTGGTTAGCGCATTGAGCAAGCGGTTCTTGCCCGGAAATCCGGTCCTAGGCCGCGCCTTCAACAGTATACCAACATTTTTTGGCCGGAAACGGGAGGCAGGGAATCTATTGGCAAGACTGAGCAGTTCGGGCCTGAGGACCATGTAGAGACGCATCGCATGCGTCTCAGGACTTACAGGAACCTGACCAGCGCCGATCTTCCGCTGGAGAAACTCCCTCCCCTTCAAGGGTTAAAAGAACCCCATCCCCCTCCTATACATCCCCCTTGAAGGGGGAGGAACTGGAACAGCGGAAGATCAGCGCTAATTAGGTACAGGAATGGTTTGGGTGCACAGGCTTCGTGGCGGAGATCTCTTTCTGTGAATAACACTGTTGATAACACTGTTGATACCACTAGGTAAGCGACAGCTATCTATCTCAAACACAGAACTTTCCAGCATTATGCTACCGGATCAATTTCAATCTTCCGCTAGTCACGTTCCTCCCCTTTCAAGGGGGAGGTCAGGAGGGGGATGGGGTTGAATAGGGGGCAACTTTCTCAATGCCCGGCCAGGTCTCCCCAAAGCTCCTTCAGTCTTTTGTCCCGGCCGCAGCTGGTGCGGTAGTATTTGTACCGGATCGGGTTCTTCTTGTAATAGTGCTGATGATACTCCTCTGCCGGGAAGAATTCGCCCGCCGCAACGATTTCCGTGACAACCGGGCCTTTGAAGGGCTTGTTCATCTCCAGTGCCTTCCTGGACTGGACGGCGAGACGGTGCTGCTCCTCGTTATGATAGAAGATGGCACTGCGGTACTGGCTGCCCACGTCACAGAACTGGCGATCCTTCACGGTCGGGTCGATGTTGTGCCAGTACCGCTCAAGCAGCTTGTCGTAGCCGATCTTTGCCGGGTCGTAAACCACCTGGACCGACTCGGCGTGCCCTGTCCCGCCAGCCGAAACCTCCTGATAGGTCGGGTTCTTCTTCTGTCCCCCGGTGTACCCGGAGGTAACCGAAACCACGCCGGGCAACTCGTCGAAAGGGCGCTCCATGCACCAGAAGCAGCCGCCGGCGAAGGTCGCCTTCTGCAGCTGTCCGGCCGGGGGCGCGCCCTTCCGAGGCGCCGGGTCGCCTGCTGCCATGAGGACATGGGCAGCCATGAACGTTGTGATCAGCAGGAAAACCGCGACAATGGCTGTTTTCATCCGGTGCTCCCCCTTTTGTAAAACTCGGCGTTACTTGGTCGCGGCGAACTGCAGCGCTGCGGAATTCATGCAGTAACGCAGTCCCGTCGGTTTCGGTCCGTCATCGAAAACATGGCCGATATGGCCGCCGCAACGGCGGCACAGCACTTCCGTGCGGGTCGAGAAAAAGCCCTTGTCAACCGCGGTCTTGATGTTTTCCGGGGCAATCGGCGCGGTAAAACTGGGCCAACCTGTGCCGGATTCGTATTTGTCCTCCGACCTGAAAAGATCCAATCCGCACCCGGCACACTGGTAGATCCCATGTTCATGGCTGGTCGCATACTTCCCGGTGAAGGGCCGCTCGGTCCCCTTTTCCCGCAGGACGTGAAACTGTTCGGGTGTGAGGATCTTCTTCCATTCGTCCTTGGATTTCACCACTTCGTCGCTCATGACATAGGTCCCCTTTTCTGCCGAATAGACCCTGATCCGGGATGCGGCGTCCGCCATTGAAGGATGACGGGTAAAGCCGTCTGTAACGATCCCTATGGCCGTAATCCCGAGTAACAGTAACCCCGAAAACAGCGCAACGTATTTCATGACTCATCTCCTCAAGACCATATGCCCGTCCACCGTGCAAGGAAAGTTTCAATCTGACAGTTGTGCTACCGTTTTGGGACTTCCGCTTCAAAGCTCTGCATCCAGCTCGTCGCGCTCGGTCCATCGTTGCCGCCATCAGATCCCGTGTACTTGTAGGTAAAGCGCAACCTGGTGCCGGGCACGACCCCAACCGGCAATTTCACGGTGAACGGGGCAACCTCATCACGTCTCAGTTCATTGGGTATAATGAAGCTCACCGACCGCGCCGTCGGCTTTCCCGACGCGTCGAGCGCTGCCACCCACACTTCGACGTCGTCCATGAACGTCCACCGGACATTCTTCAACACGCCGTCGACAACCGTTTGAGCTCCGGCACTCCTTACCTGCCAGGACAAAATCATGTCGAACTGAATGTAATGCTGTGGCAGACTCTCCAGCCGATCCCGGTTTACATCAGGATAGCTGGCGCAGCCGCCCAGGGAGATCACCAAAGCGCTCAGGTAAATGAGATAGCGGACCATATCGGCCTCCTTAGCCAGCAAGAATGGATTAATAGTACGGCAGCCGTGGTTAATTGACAACTCTTAACCCGCAGCAACTGTCCGGATAAGCGTGAGAACCGCGCTCGGTGCTGCCGCTGCAGCCACCCCGGTTCCCGGCAATATGAGCTCGCTTTTTTTTGCCGCGAGGAGAAAAAAAGCGGTTGGCGCATTTTTCCCATTGAATAGCGCCTTGTTATCTTTAATAATGATGACGGTACACAATTTGCGCCGGAGGGCTCATGAAAATAATTGCCATGCTGCTGCTGTTCGTTGCCTCTGCCGCCTACGGGGAGATTTACACCTGGAAGGATGCTCGGGGCACCGCTTTCTACACCAACAGCCTGCACGAAATCCCGGCGCGTTACCGGTCAAAGGCCAAAGTCCTCGATGTGGCAACGGGCAAGAAATCGCCTCTAGCCACGGCACAACCCGGCGGGCAAACCGGACCGCCCGCGGCTCAGGCTCAGCAGGCACCGATGCAGATGACACCGGCTCAGCAGCCATCGGTGCCGGTGACACCGGCCCAGCAGACACCTGTTCAGCAGACACCGGCGCCCACGAGTCCCTCGGTCGCAGCCCCCGCGCTGCCCCCGGCCCCGTCGGCGGCTAGCGCAGCTGCAGCTCGGCGGCAGGCGTCCCGGGCGCAGAGGAGAGCGGCACGCCGTGACCGGGGCGAGGAGTAATAGCGCCTGGAGCTGTCCGTTGCATCCATCGGTCTAAGGAGGAGTTCACATGAGAAACCCACTCGTACCGTCCGCCGTATTACTGCTTTTGCTGGCGGGATTTGCACATGCAGAGCAGGCCATCACCTGCAAAGGGAGCATCACCAGCATACAGGGCGAAGGTCTGGTGACCAGAACGTTTCGTTTCGAAGTCGCGGATGTCACCGGTAGCGATTTGAAGGGCGTACTCGACAGGTGCAAGAACATTGTGCAGCAGAGGCAGAACAGGGCAGGCCGCGCAAATCCTGCCGAAAAATTCAGGAAGTTCTCGGATGTCGAGTTGGAATGCAGACAGGGCACGGAGAAATTCCAGGTACGACGCACCCTACAGACTGGTCCTTGAGGCGCTTTCAGGGCGGGTGACGGCTGGGCAGCCGCTTTTCCCGGGTTCAATCTCTCCCAATGGCATATTCAGCCACCGCGACAACATCTCCCCTGACCTGTGGATGGCTGCTGGCGAAGTTACCCTTAGTTACGACGGCGACCCCCAGAGCCGCGCAAACAACCATAGCCAACCCGACCGATCGGACCAGAAGGTACGCGTTATTTTGGCAAATCCTGTCGAGGTACCAGCCCATGACTAATCCCGGCATCTTGCCGGTGACACGTTTGCGCGCCGGCAAGATGCCCACCGCGACTAAATACTGCACCAGCAAGGCAATCAATCCTGACAGAACCGCCGGGGCCAGAATCATCGCGATACGGGATCCGAGCGTCACTTCAGTCTGCAGACCATCAGCAAGGTCAGCTATCAATCTCGGACAAAGGGAAATGAATAGCTGCATCGTTACCATGACCTGGTGCATGATCTCCCCCAGTTAAGCGGCCTCATGACTCATGAGAATGATACCTCACCCGATGGAGATGTAAACAAAGGAGCGCAGGGCAGGCAAATAGTGATTTTTTTTCGGTTTCAATATGCTATGGTAAACGGCGAAGTTGGCAGTTATTTTTTTAGTTACGGATCGGCATCAGTGTTCCCATCGATACAATCATGACCCGGCGCACCGGACACCATAACCCCGCGCCCACTGCGACGATTCCCCCCTCCCGCTCCCGCCGGACCACCCGGATGCTCATCAGGGCGCTTTGCCTCGTCGCCTGCCTGCTGGCTTTCCCGACGGTCCGGCCGGCCCTCGCTTCTTTCGCAACGCCGCCAGCCAGCGAGGACCAAACCGCCAGCCGGACGGTCGTCGTCGGCGGCAACCGGGCCTACCCTCCCTACGAGTTCCTGGACGACGACGGCGATCCGGCAGGCTACAACGTCGACCTGACCCGCGCCATCGCCGACGTCATGGGAATGAAGGTCGAGTTCCGTTTCGACTCCTGGTCCAAGCTCCGTTCGAGCCTCACCAGCGGCAAGATCGACATCCTGCAGGGAATCTCCTTTTCCGAAGAGCGGACCAAGAGCATCGACTTCTCCCCGCCGCACACCATTGTGCACCACGCCATCTTCGCCCGCCGGGGCACGCCTGCGGTCGCCTCGCTGGAGGGACTGCGCGGCAAGAAGGTGATCGTGTTCAGAAACGGCATCATGCACGACACCCTGGTGCAATACGGCTTCGGCGCCGAACTCGTCCTCACCGACTCCCCCGCCGAGGCGCTGCGGCTCCTCGCCTCCGGGCGCTGCGACTACGCCGCCGTGGCAAGCCTGCCGGGGATGTTCCTGATCCGCGAACTGCACCTCTCCAACCTGGTCCCGGTGGCGAAGAATGTCGCCGCGGAGAAATACTGCTACGCGGTCAACAAGGGTAATGCCGAGCTGCTGACCCGCTTCAGCGAGGGGCTCGCCATCCTGCAGCAGACCGGGCAGTACCAAGCGATCTACGACAAGTGGCTCGGCGTGCACGAGCAGCCGCGCTTTACCCCCGAGCGGGCCATGAAGTACGGAGCCATGGTGCTGCTGCCGCTGCTCTGCATCCTGATCGCGACCGGGGTCTGGTCCCGGACCCTGCAGCGGCGGGTCGAGGAGCGGACCGAGGAGCTGGCCCAGGAGGTGGCCGAGCGCAACCGCGCGCTCGAGAAACTCAGGCTACACCAGGACAAGCTGATCCAGGCCGACAAGATGGCGACGCTCGGCATCCTGGTGGCCGGCGTCGCCCACGAGGTCAACAACCCGAACGGCCTGATCCTCCTGAACCTCCCGATCCTGAAGGACGTCTACGGCGACGCCCTGGAAACCCTGGAGGCGCGCTACCAGGAGCAGGGCGATTTCCTGCTGGGGGGGCTCCCCTACTCGCGGATGCGCAACGAGGTGCCCCACATGCTCGGGGACATGAGCGCAGGCGCGGCACGCATCAAGCGGATCGTCGAGGATCTCAAGGATTACGCGCGCCAGGACACGGCGGCACGCAGGGAGCCGTTCGACCTGAACGCCGTGGCACAGGCGGCGATGCGCCTGGTGGAGAGCCCGATCCGCAAGGCGACCGACCGCTGCTCCGTGCAATACAGCGACGACCTGCCGCAGGTTCTCGGCAACGCGCAGCGCATCGAGCAGGTGATTGTCAACCTGCTGATCAACGCCTGCCAGGCGCTCCCCTCCCCAGAGCGCGGCATCTACCTCACCACGAGTTTCCATGAGGCTTCCGGCCAGGTGCAACTCGCCATCAGGGACGAGGGAGTCGGCATACCGCCCGAGTTCATGAACCGGCTGACCGATCCCTTCTTCACCACCAAGCGGGAGAGCGGCGGCACCGGGCTCGGGCTCTCCATCTCGGCCGGCATAGTCCAGGAACACGGCGGGAGCTTAAGCTTCGACTCCCCGCCGGGCCGCGGCACCACCGCGACCCTCACCCTATCCGTAACCATGGGTGATTATTCAGTATGACCAAGGAGGAGCCCCCCATATGACGCAATCCCTGGTACCCCATTTCGCTATCCTGCTGGTCGACGACGAGCCCGCCTGGCTGCGCTCCGTGAGCCTCACCCTGGCCCGCGCCGGGATCAACAACATCCTCACCTGCTCCGACAGCCGCGAGGTCCCCGCAATCCTGGCACGAGGCGAGGTGAGACTGGTGCTCCTCGACCTGACCATGCCGCACTTAAGCGGAGAGGCGCTGCTGACGCTGATCGCCGAGCATCACCCGGAGCTGCTGACGATCGTGGTAAGCGGGATGAACCAGCTCGAGACCGCGGTCCGCTGCATGAAGCTCGGTGCCTTCGACTACTTCGTAAAGACCGTGGAGGAGGACCGCCTGGTGACCGGCGTGCTGCGCGCCATCCGGATGCTGGAACTGGAGCGCGAGAACCAGGCCATCTCCGACCGCATCCTCTCCAACGAGCTGCGCCACCCGGAGGCCTTCGTCGATATCGTCACCGGCGACCGCGCCATGCTCGGGATCTTCAGCTACATCGAGGCGGTGGCGGGGAGCCGCCAGCCGCTGCTCATCACCGGGGAGAGCGGCGTCGGCAAGGAACTGGTGGCCCGGGCCGTGCACGACCTGAGCGGCAACAGCGGCCCGCTGGTCGCGGTGAACGTCGCCGGGCTCGACGACACGGTCTTCGCGGACGCGCTGTTCGGGCACGTCCGGGGCGCCTATACGGGTGCCGAGCAGGCCCGGCGCGGCCTGATCGAGGAGGCGACCGACGGCACCCTCTTTCTCGACGAGATCGGGGACCTGAGCATCCCCTCCCAGGTCAAGCTTTTGCGTCTTCTGCAGGAGGGCGAGTATTTCCCGCTCGGCAGCGACCGTCCCAAGCGGCTCAAGGCCCGCATCATCGTGGCGACCCATCGCGACCTGCGCGCCAAGGAGGCGGCGGGAGAGTTCCGGCGCGACCTTTACTACCGGCTGCGCACCCACCAGATCCTGCTCCCCCCGCTGCGCGAGCGCGCCAGCGACATCCCGCTGCTGCTCGATTTCTTCCTCGGCGAGGCGGCCCTCTCGCTTGGCAAGAGGAAACCGACCCCCCCGAAGGAACTGGCCCAGCTGCTTGCCACCTACAGCTTCCCCGGCAACATCCGGGAACTGAGGGCGATGGTCTACGACGCTGTCAGCGTGCACCGCGAGCGGATCCTCTCGCTGGACACCTTCATCAAGGCGATCGGTCCCGCGGGAGCCAAAGGGCCGGTCGCCGTCGCGCCGGACCGCAACATCTTCTCCGGGATCGAGCGCCTGCCGACCTTCATCGAGGCGGCGGAACTGCTGGTCACCGAGGCGATGGCCAGATCCGGCGGCAACCAGACCATCGCCGCCCGGCTCCTGTGCATCTCCCAGCCCGCACTCAGCAAGCGGCTCAAGCCGTCTCGTGGCTAACAATAAACCGCACTCTTTTTAATTTTGCCTCCCCTCCCTCTCCGGACCCCGCCAGGCAGCAATGGGTATAACCTGAGTTATAGGCATAACGCCGGTTATACCCATTCAAGCCGCCGGAATCAATCCGTTTTACCGTAAGAACCGTTTTTTGCCCCAACCTGGGTTATACCCATTGCGCCACCCGCCGCCTTCCACCGTATACGCTGAAACCCCGCACCCGGCGCCTGACCGCGCCTCCCGCACCCCTTGGTATACAAGTTGCTAACATTGTTTTGAATCCTCACGGGCATTATGCCGCCGATTCGGCTGAAACGGCGGGGACTTTCCCGCGCCAAACGACGATAAAACAGCAAAAGTTCAATTTTGATATCAAAGGAGAGAGCATGAACGGGAAAAGGTTTTATCAGCATCTGTACGTACAGGTACTGACGGCAATCGCCATCGGCATCGCGCTCGGCAACTTTTACCCGGAGGCGGGGGTTGCCATGAAACCGCTCGGGGACGGCTTCATCAAGCTGATCAAGATGATCATCACCCCGGTCATCTTCTGCACGGTGGTCACCGGCATCGCCGGCATGGACGACATGAAGAAGGTCGGGCGGGTCGGCGCCAAGGCTCTGCTCTACTTCGAGATCGTCTCCACCCTGGCGCTCGGCATCGGCCTCACCGTGGTGAGCCTGGTGCAGCCGGGTGCCGGCTTCAACGCCGACGTCACCAAGATCGACACCAAGGCGATCGCCGCCATCACCACCCAGGCGAAATCGCACAGCACCGTCGACTTCCTGATGAACATCATCCCCACGAGCGTGGTGGACGCCTTCGCCAAGGGTGACATCCTCCAAGTGCTGCTGTTCGCCCTGTTGTTCGGCTTCGCGCTCTCGGCGATGGGAGAGAAAGGCAAGCCGGTGTACCAGTTCATCGACAGGACCTCCCATGCCTTCTTCGGCGTGGTCGGCATCATCATGAAGGCCGCTCCGATCGGCGCCTTCGGCGCCATGGCCTTCACCATCGGCAAGTTCGGGGTCGGCTCGCTCTCCAAGCTCGGCCTGTTCATGGGCTGCTTCTACCTGACCTGCCTGCTCTTCGTCTTCGTGGTCCTCGGCACCATCGCCAAGATCTGCGGCTTCAACATCTTCAAGTTCATAGTTTACATCAAGGAAGAGCTCCTCATCGTGCTCGGCACCTCGTCCTCCGAATCCGCACTGCCGCGCCTGATGGTCAAGCTGGAGAACCTCGGCTGCACCAAGTCGGTCGTCGGCCTGGTCATCCCGACCGGGTATTCCTTCAACCTGGACGGGACCTCCATCTACCTCACCATGGCGGCGGTTTTCGTGGCACAGGCGACCAACACCCCGCTCACCATCGGCCAGACCATCACCATCCTTGCCGTGCTGCTGCTCACCTCCAAGGGCGCGGCCGGGGTGACCGGCAGCGGTTTCGTCACGCTCGCCGCCACCTTCACCGCGATCCCGACCATCCCGGTTGCGGGGCTTGCCCTCATCCTCGGCATCGACCGCTTCATGTCAGAGGCGCGGGCGCTCACCAACCTGGTCGGCAACGGCGTGGCGACCGTCGTGGTATCGCGCTGGGAAAACGAGCTCGACAGCGAGAGGATGCGCCGGGTCCTCAACAACGAGAGCGTGATCGAGGCCGACGAGCCCGAGCTGGCCATGGATCCGCTGACTTAAGAGTTCCGACGATACACGTCAGTAGACCGGGGAGGGTGCCAACGAGGCACCCTCCTTTTTTTGTGCCGTTCTCCGCTGTCATCGGCCGTATCCGGCCAACCATTGGTGGATCAAAGAATGCCCGGACTGTCAGGAGGGGGCCACTGTGCCATCTGAAGAAGGGTTATTGACAGTAACGAAATCAGCAGTAGTGTTAGTAACGGCAAAATTACGGACAGCAGCATGATCGGTAGTGGCATAAAAAAGGTTGGGCAATACGCCGCAAGGGGAAAGCATTACGACTGGCGCCGGAAGTCACCTGCACAGGGAGATTTCATCCCTGTCGATCCGCAGCATCAGCAAAAAATCCACTGGAACAGGAGATCATGATGAACATCCATGAATACCAGGCCAAGGAGATCCTGAATGCGTTCGGCATTCCCATCCCGCGCGGCCGCGTGGCACTGACGGCGGACCAGGTGGAGCGCGCAGCCAAGGAAATGGGGGGGCGCTGCGTCGTCAAGGCCCAGATCTATGCGGGCGGCCGCGGCAAGGCGGGCGGAGTCAAGCTGGTCCACCACCCGGAGCAGGCCCAGAACCTCGCCAAGGAGCTGTTCGGAAAGACCCTGGTCACCCCGCAGACCGGCCCAGAGGGGCTCCGGGTCCGGCGCATACTGGTCGAGGAGGCGGTCGACATCGCCCGCGAGTTTTATCTCTCCATCACACTGGACCGCGGCAGCTCGCGCTACGTCCTGATCGCCTCAGCCGAGGGTGGGATGGACATCGAGGAGGTGGCGGCGAAGTCCCCCGAGAAGATCCACACCCTCGCCATCGACCCCTTTACCGGGCTGCGGCCCTACCAGGCGCGCCACGTCGCCCTGCAGCTCGGCCTTACCGGAAGCGTCTGCGAAGACTGCGTGATCCTGATCCTGAACCTGTACCGCGTCTGCCTGGAGAAGGACTGCTCGCTGGTGGAGATCAACCCGCTGGTGGTCACCCAGGCGGGCTGGCTCATGGCGATGGACGCGAAGATCACCTTCGACGACAACGCCATTTTCCGGCACCGGGAATACCCCGACATGATGGACTACTCGCAGCTCGATCCGCTGGAAATCAACGCGGGCAAGTACGACCTCGCCTACATCAAGCTGACCGGCTCCATCGGCTGCCTGGTGAACGGCGCCGGACTCGCCATGGCGACCCTCGACGTGCTGCAGGAGTTCGGCGGCGAGCCCGCCAACTTCCTGGACGTAGGGGGCGGAGCGACGCGGGAGAAGGTTGCCGAGGCATTCAAGATCATCCTGCAGGACTCCGACGTGAAGGGGATCTTCGTCAATATCTTCGGCGGCATCATGCGCTGCGACGTGATCGCCCACGGCATCATCGAAGCGGCGAGCGAGGTGAAGTGCACCCTGCCCATCGTGGTCCGGATGGACGGCAGCCAGGTGGAGGAAGGGAAGCGGCTCCTCACCGAAAGCGGGCTGAACGTCCAGTGCGGCGACAACCTGGGAGACGCGGCGGCGAAGATCGTCAGCATGCTGGGGTAACCGCAGGGAATCAGGGAGCAGGGCGATCCACCGGGTCGCCCCTACGGGTTGGGGGCAAGTGGAGTTATGGGCCTGGTCATACTGAATAATTACCGAAACACTTGAGATTCTTGGTAAAGGGAGATTTTCCATGTCCATACTGATCAACAAGAAATCGAGAATTGTCGTACAGGGGATCACCGGCCGCAGCGGCTTGTTCCACACGCAGCAGTGCCGCGAGTACGGCAGCAACATCGTCGCCGGGGTCACTCCCGGCAAGGGTGGCATACATATCGAGGGGATCCCGGTCTTCAACACGGTAGCCGAGGCGGTGAAGTACACCGAGGCCAACGTCTCCATGATCTTCGTGCCGCCGCCGGGTGCCGCCGACGCCATCCTCGAGGCGTCAGCCGCGGGGCTCGACCTCGCTGTTTGCATCACCGAGGGGATCCCGGTGCGGGACATGGTCCCGGTGAAGGCCATGATCGCCCGGAGCAAGATGCTCCTGGTGGGACCCAACTGCCCCGGCGTCATCACCCCCGGGGAGTGCAAGATCGGGATCATGCCGGGGCACATCCACAAGCCCGGCAAGATCGGCGTGGTGTCGAGAAGCGGCACGCTCACCTACGAGGCGGTGAAACAGCTCACCGACGGCGGGCTCGGCCAGTCGACCTGCGTCGGGATCGGCGGAGACCCGATCATCGGGATGAACTTCATCGACGTGCTGCGGCTCTTCAATGAGGATCCCGATACCGAGGGGGTCTTCATGATCGGCGAGATCGGCGGCGCCGCCGAGGAAGAGGCGGCCTTCTGGATCAAGGAGCACATGAAGAAGCCGGTAGCGGCCTTCATCGCCGGCGTCACGGCGCCCCCGGGCAAGCGGATGGGGCACGCGGGGGCCATCATCACGGGTGGCAAGGGGAAGGCGGAGGACAAGATCCGCACCCTTTCCGAGTGCGGCGTGACCGTCGCCTGCAGCCCCACTAAGATGGGCGAGGCGATGCAGACCGCGCTTTCGTCCTGGGCCGGCAAGAAGAAATAGTAACCGGCACCTGGCGCCGCCCCTGCGGCGCATCTGCTTGAACTTTCTCAGAAGCACGCGACGCCGTTTCGCGGCGATTTAACAAGCGGCAAGAAATAGGCCGGCGGGAAACGGCTATGCTTCTTTTATTCCTTGAAACGACTGGCCCTCCTGTAACCGGGAGGGCCTTTTTTTAAGCGCTCGGCAATCAGGGGCAGCCGGAAGTAGGCCGGTCAAGGACCGGCCGTGATTGCAGATGAATTGTCGGGCCGAAGCCCCTACTGTGCCAGGGCAAGTGATGGAGTGACGCTGCAGCCCGTCTCGATCGGCAGCGACGGATCCTTCGACCAGCCGATCCAGGAATTGTCATAGTTGTGCAGCTTCTCCAACGACCAACCGAGGAGATAGAAGGTGAATAGCGCCTGCGTCGAGCGTACCCCGGACTGGCAGTAGAAGTACTGGTCCTTCTTGGGGTTGGCTCCAAGCTTTTTCAGCAACGCTTTCGACTCGACTGCAGAAATCCACTCCGCCGCATTCTCCTTATTCTTGAAGATCGCCCAATCGCTGTGCTTGCCCCACGGAATGCGTCCCTTCCGGTAGGCTCCCTTTTTCAGTTCCTCGCCGCAGTACTCCTTATGGTCACGGTTGTCCCAGAGTTGGCCTTTCCCGCTCGACAGCGCGAGTATCTCTGGGGTGTCGACCCGCAGGCGCGGCAAGGCTATCCTCGCCACGAAGGTTCCCTGTTTCGCGACATCCGGGGCGAGGAATGCGGTCTGGTAGCCGCTCTCCTTCCAGGCATTTATGCCTCCGTCCAGCACCCTCACGTCGGCCTTGCCGTAGTAGAGGAAGGCCCACCAGAGGCGTGTGGCGTCGTACCTGGTGTCGTAGACGACAATCTTGGAGTCCTTGGCGATGCCGAGCTGTTGCGCGAGCCTGGTGAAGCCGTGGGCGTCGATGAGATTGCCGGTGATGCCGCCCTGCGTCTGCGGCGGCGCCTCGTAGGCCGGGCGATCAACCTGATGCGAACCGGGAATGTGCCCAAGTCGGTATTCCACATCGCTCTCCGCCGCTAAGATCACCAGTTTCGGGTCCTTCGCATCGATAAGCTGCTTGAGCTCCTTCGCGGTAATCAAGGCCGCGCCTCGAACATAGCCTTTGTATCCCAAGGGTTGCTGCGCCCAGGCCGCCGACGCGAGCCCCGTGATAAGTGCCAGTACCGTAACCAGCCGTGTAAAAAGTCTCGCCGCCATTCACTACCTCCATGCAGTAGTACTTAAGAACTTGTAGATCATCTATACTACTATATTGATTAAGAACTCAATATAATTCTTTACTACCTAGCTATATAACCCTTAAATAATTCACTACCAAAGTAGTCGTATAAATCATTAAGACGTGATTGCGCACACTTAAGTCATAAGGGAGGGTATTGATGGCAGGGAATTTCAATACTGCTGTGCAGGCGGTAAGAACATTTCGGACATCTCAGCCCACGGCTGGCGCAACAGGTTCCGCCTGGGTCTGGCCCGACTTCACCATAGATGTGACATCAACCGGGTATAGAATCACCCCGGGCAACACCATCTCCAGGAATGGATTAGAGTTCTTGCAGAGGCAGCGGGTCCCGGTTTGGCGGATTATCACCTGTTCTCATCTCTGCGAGGTAAACAGGCTCGGCGGATGAAAAATGGAAAGGGGCAGCCGATGGGCCACCCCTTTCCATTGCCAGTCAGATCCTATATCCTCCCTACCCCGAATTTCTCAGCGGATGTCGCCTCCCTTTGCCCCCGCCGACACATTGCCTGGCAGCGCGTCGATAAAGAATTTGACCAACCTCTTGCGGTAGGGCGAACCAGCATCGACAAACGCCTCCGTGTGCCCTCCCGTGATGGACCAGAATTCCTTCGGTTGCCGGGCCTTATCGTAAAGCCGCTTGCCCTGGTCAAGAGGGATGATGGGATCCCTGGTCCCATAGACCAGCAGCAACGGCACCGGAGAGATACGGGCGACCACGTTTTCCGGGCTGTAGTCGTCGCCAATGAGAAGATAGGAGAGCGGCCATTTGAGCAGAGACAACACCGGTATCTGGCCGATCTTCTCCCTGACGATGCCCCGGTATGAGGAGAAGGCGGACTCGACAGCTACCGCCCGAATCCCTGCGAACCGGTTGGCGCCGACGGCAGTGATCGCATTGGCCCCGCCGAGGCTCTGGCCGAATACCAGAAGACGGCCGGGATCGAGGTCCTTTCGAGCGGCAATACAGCTGAGGGCAGCAACTGAATCTTCGTAGACCCCTCGCCGGTCGGGCTTGCCCGCCGACCTCCCGTAGCCGCGGTAATCGAAGACGAACAGATTGAACCCCTCGGCGGGGAGCCAGGAAACAAAATTTAAATGGGAGCTCATGTTCTGGGCATTGCCGTGGAAATGGATCACCGTCCCCCGGGGAGCGCCAACCGCGGGGATGAACCAGCCGGAGAGCCTGGTCCCGTCCTTGCTGGCGAAGCTCACCTCCTCATAGGGAAGACCGAACTGGTCCGGCGTGCCATAGGAGATACGGTCTGGATAATAAAAAAGCCGTGCCACGCATCCCATATCACTCACCGTAAGAACCATCAGTATGACGACGACCAGTACGAACTTCAGCATCGTCCTCTCCTCGGCAGAGCCGCACGGCTCCCAGGAAAACTCCAATGACATTCGGGCCGGGCTTGACCGATGGCACGGGCCGAAGGCGTTGTCGTCACGCCTCGGCGGCCGCCGTTTCCCGCCGCGCCATTAACGGCAGCACATGTGCCACTTTTGTCACAATTAATTTCAAGTTTGCCGGCGCAGTTCCGATAAGCTTAAAAGCCAGCCGATTCGCGGCTACCGTGCGCAATGGTGCGTTCGCTAGCTGACTGGCACTCTTTGCAAGGGAGATCCGCATGAACCAGATCTGGAACTACTATCTCAATTTCACCATCAGATTCCGGCTCAGCATGCTGTGTGTCTGCTACAGCCTTTGTCTCATCGCGGGGGCGATGGCGGCACAGTCCGGCTCGCCCCTGGTACGGTACGGCTCGATACCGCTTTTCATCGTCATGGGCGGGCTTTTCGGTTGGGCCAACATCTGGTCCATCAGGAATCCCCTGGTGCGGGCGGTCGGCTACCTGGAGACCATGGCGCAGGGGGACCTGACCCAGCACATCACGGTGAACCGCAACAACGAGATAAGCAAGATGCTGGTCGCCATGAAAAAGCTGCAGGGCTCCATGCGCGACATCATAGCCGGCATCCAGACAACGGCGGACGAGCTGACCAGCGCCTCCGGAGACCTGAGCTCGAGCTCCAGCAAGATCGCCCAGGGGACCGAGCACGCCTCCACCCAGTCGGATTCGGTCTCCAACGCCGTCGGCGAGATGGCAGCGGTCAGCAACGACATAGCTCTGAGCTGCCAGAAGATGGCCGACCGGGCCGGCAGCACCGACAGCGCCACCCGCAAGGGCGAGGAAACCATCACCCACATGACCGCCATGATGGCGGAGATCGAGCGGATGGTGGTCGGCACCATGGACGAGGTAAAGGCGCTGGGGACCAACTCGGAGCGGATCGGCGACATCGTGGTTGCCATCGAGGACATCGCGGACCAGACCAACCTGCTGGCACTGAACGCAGCCATCGAGGCCGCCCGCGCAGGGGACCAGGGACGAGGCTTCGCGGTCGTGGCCGACGAGGTGAGAAGGCTTGCCGAGCGGACCACCTCCTCCACCCGGGAGATCCAGTCCATCATCGGCTCCCTGCAGGGGGACGTAAGGAACGTGGTCGGCTCCATGGAGCGCAGCGCGAACAGCGTCCGGATCGGCACGGAGGACGCCCAGCACTCGAGCCGCGCCATCGGCTCCATCAAGGAGCAGATCGCCCCGCTGCTGGAATACGTGTCGCAGGTGGCGACCGCTGCCGAGGAACAGTCGGCCACCAGCGCCAACATCACGGAGAGCATGCGCCAGATCACCGGGGTGGTCCACGATGCCGCCGCGGGTGCTCACGATTCCGAGCGCGCCGCAGCGGAACTGGCCCGCTCGGCGCTGGCGCTTAAGAACGTGGTGAACCGCTTCAGGCTGGTGGCCTAGCCGGGATAGCCCGGCAGGCCGAAAAGCGGAGCTTCAGATGTGGAACTTTCTGGCGAGGTCGTTGTCGATCACGTAGACGCAGACCTCCTTGGCGCACTGCTTGGTGTACTTGAATTTTTCCGAACTCAGGTTGTTGATCAGGAAGGTGACGTCGTCCCTGATCCGCTTGTCGTAGGTTTTGAAGGCGTCGGTGTCGTAGTCCTTGATGGCCCTGCGGAAGTTGGCGTTCTCCAGGAACGGCTCCAGCACCTTCTCCTTCAGGTTGAAGACGTAGCGGTCGTGCAGCGTCTGGAAAAGCTGGGTCTCCTGGGGCCTCTTCCCCTCCACCAGGATCTCCTGGGTGAGCGCCTGGCCGGTGTATTCCCGCTGGGTCTCCTGACGGAAGGCAAGCCGTGCATCGAAGTCGGCCTTGCCGCCCAGAAGCCGCTGCTCGATCCCCGCCAGGAACTCCGCGGTGATCTCCAGCCTCTCTCCGGTATAGCGGCAGATCTCGACCGCCCCCGGCTCGAAGTTCACCGCGAACATGTAGTGCAGGATATCCCGCTCGATCTGCCCCTCGTTGTAATAGTACAGCGCCTCCTTCACCTCCTGGAGCACCACGTAGTCGTAGTTGTGCACCAGCGACTCCATGAACCCCTCCGGTATCGACTCCTTAAGTTCCTTGTGCCAGCGGATGAAGAAGGTGGAGAGGTGCGACATGGTAATCATCTTGTCCTTCCTGGCGTAGGCGGCGTAGAAGTCGGAAAAGATCTTGATCGACTCCCTGCCGGAGAACCCGTGGTCCCCCTCGTGCTCGCTCTCGGCGATGATCTTCTTCCTCCTCTTGGCGGTGAGCCTCTTTCTGTCCTCCTCGGAGAGCCAGTCGGGGATGTGCCCGGTATAGATCTCCATCTTCAGGATCTGCAGGTGCTCGTCGCAGTAGAGCCGGTACTTCTCCGGGTCGCCGATCCACTCCAGTAGCGAGTCCGACTTGACGTTCATCCGGGTGGAGATGATCACCCGGGCGAAGTTGTGCAGCACCCGCGGCAGGAAGCTCGCGTCGATGTGCTTTCCGAAGATGTTCCGGTAGATTTCGACCTCGGTGTTCAGGTCCATGACGTACGGGATGTTGATGAACTCGATCCGGTCCGTGAAGGACTGGACCCCCTCGATGCTCCGCTCGTCCTCCGGGTTCATGAGCGCTATGAAGAGGCTCCTCACGTTCTCCTCGATGTCCTCGACCTTGTGGATCCCTTCGCTTATGATGTTGTGCAGCTCGAGTAACCGCTCCGCGTTGTGCGACTTGACGTCCATCAGGGCGTAGATGCCGTTGTTGGTGCGGGCGAAGTTGGAGAAGATGTACTTCACCTCGTTGCTGTCGCCCAACAGGTGGTCGATCTTTCTCTGCAGCAGCTCGTTGGTCAGGCTGTTCTGCTTCATCGGCTTGTCGCCCGGGTTGAACACCGTGATCCCTTCCCCGAGCCTGCGGTTGAAGCGGCGGGGGCGCACCTTTATCATCTGGAACAGGTCGGCCGGGTCCTCCAGCCTCGCCGAGAGCGCCTGGAACAGGGAGCTGCAGATGGTGCAGGGAGAATCCTTGAAGACCCAGTCGTACTCCTTCTCGGTGAAGAGCTGCCACTTGAAGGCGTCGTTTTGGAACAGGTCGTCGAAGAAGGCCCGGCGCTGCCCCTTGTCGATCATGAGGAGCGGGCTGTCGTGGGAGGGGCAGTGGATCTCGACCACATCGCTCCCGCGGTTCAGCGCGTTCCTGGCCTCGGCGATCTCGTTCTGGTCCAGCTCGTACTCGTCCAGAAGGTGCGACAGCTTATCCATGAAGGCGCCCACCTGCTGGTCCTTGAACTTGGCGAGGATGCGGCGGTCCAGATGCCAGACCACCTCGTAGCACCTGCCGTCCTCGGTGTTGGCGTACTCCTCGAACTTGAGCAGCAGGTTGTTCAGGAAGGTGCTCTTCCCCGAGCCGGGCGGCCCCTCGAAGATGTAGATCTTGTTCTGGCGCGCCCCGCTCTTCATGGCCGCCACGTGTTTCAGCAGGCGGTTGGCGAACAGGCGGTCGGCAAAGAAGGGACGGTCCGAGTTCTCGACGAAGAGCCTGCGGCAGTCATAGTTGGCGAAGTTGATCGATTCGAGGTCGCCCGGGTACTCGTCCGCCATTTCGCTGACGGAGCTCTGCACCATGTCGTGGAAGAGCTGGAAGACGTTGCGCATGACGGCGGCGGGTCGCTCGGCGACGAGCTGCATGAACTCCTGGAAGGAGAGGGTGCCCCCCTTTTCCCGCTCGACGATGGTGCGGCTTAACTGTTGTAGTACCGTATCGATGTCTGGCATATGGTTTCCCGCCTGTCACAGCGCCTTTCTGTTCAAGGTCTTGTCCTTCATGGTGTAGAGCACCCGCTGCCAGGTGATCTCCGCCTCCTCGCCCCCTTCCCTGCCGGCTCCCCCGCGGGGCGACTCCAGCACCGCTTCGCTGGTCTCCAGCTGCACCTCGCCCCCCCAGAGGAACTCGATGCCGACCATCGTGTTGGCGATGTACTCCTGCACCAGCTGCTTCCCCTCGAAGTGGTGCACGAGGTAGAGCGCTCCCCCCATCCCCCGCTCCGGGGCGATCTCGATATGCGGGGGGTGGTACAGCGAGGCGAGCACCATGTCGCGGTACTCCGCGGCGTCCCGGCTCTTGACGTAGTACTGCCAGACCATGCGCTGCGGGTCGAGCCGCTTGCCGGTGACGAACAGGTCGTGGCGGTCCGTGAAGTCCTGGTCCACGAAGTACTTGATGAAGAGGTAGTCGGAGAGGTCCGCGCGCAGCCGGAAGATGAACTCGTCCCCGCGCCCGGCGCCGCTGTCGTACTTTTTCCTCCCTTGCGCGTCGGTCATGCGCTGGTACTGGTAGTCGGTCTTGCCGAGGTCGCCCGCCTCCTTCAGGAAGGCGATGAGCCGCATGCCGAGCGCGTAGGGGTTCATGCCGACCCGCGGCATCGCGGTCACCCCGGCATGCACGCGGGCGAAGTCGACCTCGTGTCCGCGGATCCTGTCGTCCACCAGGAAGAGCTTCTCGTGCCAGTAGCTCGCCCACCCCTCGTTCATGATCTTGGTGCGGATCTGGGGCTGGAAGAAGATGGAGGTCTTGCGCACCACCTCGAGCACCGAGCGCATCCAGACGTTCTCGTCGCGCGCCAGGAACTCGGAGTTTTCCACCAGGAAGCGGAGCAGGTCGTGCCGCTCCGTGTGTTTCACCCCCGCGCTCTTGGCGAAATGGGCCTCCATCTCCGGGTACTTGGCCACCACATCGGCGAAGAAGTGGCGCTCCCCTTCGGCTCCGTGAGCCGCGATGCTCTCGTTGTACCGGGCCACCTCCTTCAGGTATTCCCCGATCGGGAGCTTCTTGACGATCTGCAGGAAGACGTCGAAATAGTAGTTGAGCCGGCTGGAACAGGAGGCCGTGCTCGGGGCGAGCAGGGGGGAGAGTTCGGCGTGGTAGCCGACCAGGTTATCGATGGAGCGGGCAAACTCGATGATGTAGTCGACCCAGCGCCCCTTCTCGGCGCGCAGCTTCGCGATCACCCTCTTGTCGGAGAGCGCCTGCCCGGTGAAATCGTACTCCCAGGTGTGACGGAAGCAGTGGTTGTTCTGGAAGAAATCGATATGCCCCAGCACGTGGTAGAAGATCATCACGTTGAGCCAGTCCGGGTTGTTGTCGTTGTAAAAGGAGATGGCCGGACGGGTGTTGATGACCGTCTCGTACGGGTTGTGCGGGTAAAGCTCGTACTCGCCCTTCCCCCTCAGCACCTCCACGTCGTGGACCCAGTAATCGTAGAGGGTCGGGATCATCACCTTCGGGGAGAGCTCTATCAGGTCCCGGTTGGTGACGATGTACTCCAGGCTCTCGTCGGTGAAGGAGAGCCCGGCCGCGCGTGCGCGCACCTTGCACCCTTCCATGATCTGCTTGGTATGCTGGTCGATCAGTTCCATGACTGCCTCTCTACGAGATCAGCTTCCTGATCCCGTCGATCACCCGCGGCTCTTCGGCGTCCTCCGTCATGACGTCCATCCTCAAGAGGTCCGGCTTGTCCCGCAGAAGCCCCGAGTTTTCCAGGTAGCGTGCCACCTCGGTCCACTGGGTGCCGCTGTGCTCGGCGATGGTGACCCCCATCCGGCTCACGTAGGAGAGTATCCGCACCAGCTCGGGAATCGACTTGTCCCCGCCGGTGTCCCAGTCGTCGCCGTCGGTGCCGTGGAAGACGTAGATGTTGTAGTCGGAGGCCAGATTCTCCTTGGCGACGATCTCGTTCACCAGCTTGTAGGCGCTCGCCACCTCGGTCCCCCCGGCCACCCGGGAGTTGTAGTAGGTGTGGAAGTCGGGAACCTCCTTCGCCTCGGTGTCGTGCAGGATGAAGCGTGACTCCACCTGCCCCGCGTACTGGTACAAAAGCCAGCTGTAGATCATGACGTGCTGGGTCGCCACCAGTTCGGTCACCTTCCCCGCCATGGAGCCGGAGTAATCGCGCAGGAAGAAGACCATCGCCTGCGGCTCGTAATCCTTCTCCTTGGAGAAGACCCGGTACACCTTGTCCCTGGGCGAGATGAGGAAGCGGGTCGGGTCGATGTCGGAGAGATCGGGCAGGTTCCCCAGCGCGATGTTGGTCTCCACGATCTTCCGGAGGGTCACCTTCTTGTCCAGCACCTGGCCGCTTCCCCGGTTGCGGTCGGTCAGGTCGTAGACGTAGCGGGTGAAGGAGCGCTTCTTCCCTTTCTCGCGCAGGTTCGGGAGCTTGAACTGCTCGGTCAGCACCCGGCCCAGCTCGTAGGCGGAGGCATCCAGCTCGTGGGCCTCACCCTCGCCCTGCCCGGGGCCGGCCCCCGGCTCCTCGCCGGTCTCCCTCACCTTCTGCTCGCCGATTACCTCTCCCTCTTCCCCCTTGCCGGAGCCGCCGGTGGAGCCCCCCTCGCCCGGAGGGCGGACCGTCGGGTCATGGACGAACTTCTCCTCCTCGGTCGAGGGGACCACGACGATCTTCCCCTTCCCCCCCTTGCCAGGCTTGATCAGCCGGCCGACCCGGATCTTGCGGGGGAAGCCGTCCTGTTCGCGCTGCCGGTCCCTCTCCAGGAGCTCGTCCAGCGCCTTCATCTGGCTGAGGTAGGGATTTTGCATCCTCTCCTGGTCCTGCAGCACGGCCAGGTCATGCCAGGCATAGACCCCCCGCGAGAAACCGGGAAACGGCCCGCCGGCATCGCCGGTGCGGATCTCCCGGTGCTCCGGGGCGGCAAGTTCCGCCCTGAAGCGCGCGAGGCTCGCGGGATCCAGCCCCTTTCGTTCCAGCTCTTCCAGATATTTTTCGGGATCTTTCATGGCGTCCGTCTGCCTCTTGCCTTTGTGCCTATGACCCGCCGGCCAGTAGCGGCCTGGTCGTCCAATCCCTAGCCCCTAGTCCCGGGTTTGTCCCAGTCAGCTCTCGTCTTCCTGGGTGCAGAAGTACTCGATGGTCTTCTGGGCGCAGGTACGGCAGTAGCCGAGCTTGCCCAGCATGGTGACGATCATCCGGTCGTAGAGCTTCTGGTTCTCCTCGTTGGTCCGGTTCGCCAGGGCGCCGATCAGGCTCCCCGCGCCCGCGATGTCCGACTTGAGCCGCACGTCGGTGACCGCCTTGACCAGCTCCAGGTTGTCCATGAAGTCGTAGTTCGGGTCGACCGAGATCTTCTGGCCGTAGATCTTCCTGATGGAGGTTCGGAACGAGGCACGCTGCTCCTCGGTCTTCAGCCCGATCCGCTCCTCCACGCTCTTCACGTAGCGCTCGTCGATCTTCAACGCCCGGAGTTCACCGGTCTGGGGATCCTTGTACTTCCACATCCGGTCCGGTCCCAGGTTCTCCGCGTCGATGCCGATGATCATGTTCACGTAGTTCTGCACGTCCTTCCTGATGGCGTACGGCTCGTCCATGTAGGCGTTGAACATCTCCGTCATGATCCGTTCCCGGTACAGCTTCTTGCCGGTCTTCAGGTCTTCCAGGTACTTGGCGCGCTCGTTGGTATCCACCACGTAGTCTAGCACCACCCGCTCCAGGGTCTTGAAGATGTCGTAGGCCACCATGCAGCGCCCCTCGTTGGTGTCCGAGCTCTCCTTGAGGATCTGTATGCTCCGCCCGAGGCTTCGGTGCCCGAGCCCGCGCTGCCCGAAGCGCTTGGTGATGTCCGGGTCCTGGCCCAGGGTATCGATCACCTCGGCGAGCGCCTTGATGCTCTTCTCCCCGGCCACCTCGCCGGCTGCAAGTTTCATGGTCTCGATAGGGGTCAGCTTCTCGGACCTGGGGAGCCGGGTCAGCACCACGGCGACCGACGCCGCGTAGTTCAGGTTCGGGTCCTGGTGCAGGACCTCCTTGGTGAGGGTTGTCTTCGCCTCGCTGCCGATGGCGTAGGAAGTGAGCCCCTCCTGCATCCGGTAGTTCGTGTTGTGCGAGACGTAGCAGATCCTGCAGCGGTCCACGATCGGGGCCTCCTCCTTCTCCGCCAGGAACCGGTTGAACTCCGAGTTGTTGCTGGTGGCGATGATCATGGAGTCGATCGGCCACTTGTAGCCGTCGATCTCGATGGCGCGGTTCTGGATCACCCCGAGATAGACCTGCACCAGGTCCTTCTTGTTCTTGAAGATCTCGTCGCTGAAATGGATGCCGCCTCCGGCCACCCGGGCCAAGGCCCCGCGGCGCAGATCGAAACGGTACGGGTTGTTGGTGTCGGAGATATGGAGCAGCCGCTGGATCGACTCCTCGCCCAGGAGGTCGACTGCGGAGGAGGTGATCTTGTCCTTGGCCGGGTACTTCCCGGTCAGCGTACCGAGGCTCTCGCTCATCGGGACCCGGACCACCGAGACGCTGTCCAGCATCGCCTCCACGTCGTAGTCCACGAACTCACGGATGCTGTTCCATATGTAGCCGCTGCAGGCGCCCAGCGGCCGGTAGTTCCGGTACAGGGTCTCCAGTTCGTCCTCGGAGAAGCCGCCCTGTTCCGCAAGGAAGCGGCGGTTGTCCTCCATGTTCTCGAACAGGTTCATCGCCAGGATCATGGGATCTTCGTAGGTCTGGGAATCGATCTCCTTGATCCTGCCGTAGCTGCCGAGCCTCTCCATGTTGAGGAACCGGAAGCTGTACTTGCGGTTTCTTTCCCGGGACAGGAAATCCCGGTACTTGGCGCAGAGGAACTCCACGAAGAAGGTCTTGCCGTTACCCGGCTCCCCGACCAGGACGAAGGCCATCTCCTTGCTGGAGCCGCCCTCTGCCGCATCCTTCACGAACGAGACGAAGCTGTTGATCTCGTCGTACATCCCGATGGTGTGTTTCCGCCCGGTCCGAAAGATGTTGAAGTCGTAGGTCGTCTTCGCATTCACCACGACCTTCTCGAAACCCGGTTCCAGGATCATCCGGATGATCCCCTGGAAGGCGTTCTCAAAGACCCTGCCTCCCGCCTTGACGGCGGTGAGATGCTGCCGGAGCGTGTCGTTCTTCTGCGCAGTCATGGTTTCCCCTCCGCGTGATTGGTCCTTTCTGCTGCCTATTTGGTTCTCATTGGTTGAAGCGTCTAGAAAAAATGATACGCCTCTGTCGTATTTTTTGCAAAAATCTGCCCCCTGCCGCAGGGCCGGTGCGCTTCCTTCTGAGCCGCACGGCGCGAGGAGAGAAACCCTGCATAATTAAACAAGACATTCGAACAGCTAATGTATTTTAACCGCTGATCGGCTTTGTGCAAGCGGGGGAGTGGCCCGGAAAGGCCCGGTGCCGGAAGAGGTTCCTCCCGCCGCCGTCCAGTGGGGGGTTCGGCGAGAGAGAGGGCACCCGCAAGGGGTGCCGGAGCAGAAAGCAGTCGGGTTACGGTAAGGGTCGGCATCGGAAGTCTTGGAATTATGCTCAGGGGTCGGGTGGTCAAGGCCGGTTGTTTGAAGCGGGGCGGGAGTCGGGCGGCGGGGATTGTGCCGCAGGAGCGCCGGAAACCCGGGAATCAGATTTTCGGCGCTTTGCGCTGGAACTTGTAATAGTACATCCGGGAGTCGGCGAGCCTGACGGTTTCGGCAAGCTGGCCGCGCCGCACGGCGGTTGCCGATCCGATGGAGAGGCTCAGGGTGTAATCGCTGTTGCCCCGGTTGATCTCGGCCTGGTAGCCGCGCACCCTCCTCACCGCTTCCTTTACCGCATCGTCGTCGGTATCGGGGAGGATGACGGCGAATTCGTCCCCACCGATCCGCGCCACGAAATCCTCGGCGCGGAAGGCCTCGCGCAGCGCCTGGCCTGCCTGCCTGATGAGGCGGTCCCCCTCGTTATGGCCGAAGCCGTCGTTTACGTGCTTCAGGCCGTCCACGTCGGCTATGATGATGCTCACCGGATAACGGCGGCTCTGGGCGACCCGCTCCAGTTCCGCATCGTAATAGGCGCGGTTGAACAGGCCGGTCATGGAATCGTGGGTGCTCACGTAACGCAGGTTTTCCTCGAAGTACTTGCGCTCGGTGATATCGCTCGAGGTGCCGGCCACCCGCAGCGGGGCGCCGCCGGCGTCCCGCGACACCACCTTGCCCCGCTCCAGGATCCAGATCCAGGCCCCGGTCCTCGTGGTCATGCGGAACTCGGCTTCATAGGCATGGGTGTTCCCCGCCATGTGTTCATCGAGGGTCTGCTCAAGGCCCGGCAGATCTTCGGGATGGACCAGCCTTCTGATGGCTGCGGCCGTCGGCTCGATTTCCCCCGGCGCGTAACCGAGCATCTCGAAGTAGCGATCGCTCACCGCGAAGCGCCCCGTCTGCACGTCCCAGTCCCAGAAACCGTCGCGGCTCCCCTCAAGCACAAGTTTCAGCTGCTCCTCGCTCTTTTGCAGGGCGATCTCGGCCCTGCTGCGCTTCTCTTCGCGGGAGAAGTTGTCCAGCGCGAAGGAGATGCTGGCCGCCATTTCCTGGAGCAGGGCGATCGTTTCCGCATCGAAGAACCCCTGGTGTTCCGAGTAGACCTTCAGCGCGCCGCCTTCGCCCCAGGCCTGCCCCAGCGGGAAGATGGCGGAGGCGCGGATGCCGCTGGCCAGGGCCGCGGCATGCCAGGGTACGGTAAAGGGGTCGGCGAGAAAATCGTTGCAGATGTAGGGCGTCTTGCCACGGATGGCGATGCCGGTCGGCCCCTGCCCTTCCGCCCGGCCGCCGTCGGCGGAAACCTTGAGGCGTTCCAGATATTGCTGTGCCTTGCCGCTCTGGGCAACCGGCCTGAGCCATCCCGTTTCCGGGTCGGGCATGCCGATCCATGCCAGGCAGAACCGTCCGTAGTCGACCGCGATCTGACAGACCTCCTGAAGCAGCGCCGCGCGGACGCCGGTCTTCATGATCGCCTTGTTGGTGTGGCTCAGTGCCTCGTAGAGGTTGCTGACCCTGGCGAGCTTCTCCTCGGTGCCCCTGCGCCCGGTGATGTCGCGCACCAGCTCCACTGCGGCAACAATGTCTCCGGTCTCATCAAAAAGCGGCGCGGCGACATTTTCCACCACGACCGAAGCACCGTTCACGGAAATGCACCTTTCCGCGCTGTGGGTCTCGCCATCCCTGAAGCAACCGGCAACCGGGCAGCCAAGGCAGATGGCGTCACATCCTTCGTACACCGCATGGCATTTCTCTCCCAGATGCCGGCCGAAGAGCTGCGTCATGATGTCGTTCTGGTAGACGATGCGGAATTCCCGGTCCTGCACCGTCAGCCCGGCGCCTACCGAGGAGAGGATCGCCTCGGCTATCGCCTTCTCCAAGGCTGACTGGGTGAGGCTGTCCAGGATTTCCTGCTCCGCCAGTTTGAGGGAACTGCGATCGCCCGCCAGTGCCATGATCTCAGCTACCCTCGCAGATATCCGCGCGCAGGCCTCTGCCCCAAGACGAAATGGCAACCGGTAGTGGTTCAGCTCTGTTATCGGCGCCGCACCCATGACACCCCCCTTTTCCCTTGGTAAATCTGCCCGGATGGCAGCAGCGGTTTTCACCGACAATGCCACGCGGTGAAGATCCGGCAATTGCCGACACCTGCCGGTGGGGCATTGTAGCGCATTCGAGGCATCCTTGTACACGACAGATGCACCTATCCCGCCGGCCGCACTGCAGATTTCACTGTTCTCTCCAGGATGCCCCGCAAGGGGTATCCCCTACTACCCGATTCTGTATGGGCACCCAGGGTGCCCCAGGCTCGGCTTCCGGTGGGCACGGCCCACCCTACCAACCTGAGATTTCTGCAGATTCAGCTCTCTGGAAGGCTGAGGCTATAAAGCCGTCCCGCACCGCTCCTTTTGTTTTGCCGGAGCTTTGGTACTATTACCGTGGAGTAAAGGGGAGATGGCAGGTTGGACGTAGATACGCACGGAAAACGCCAAAACGGGGAGGACGTTATGAGAAGGATGCTCTTTGCTGCAGTTACCATGTTCATGCTACTGGCACTGTCAGGCTGCGGCGGTGGAAGCAGCCCACCGCCTACGTTTGTGACGACGATTACCAGTGATCCGGCGGTTGACGGCGATATCGAGCTGAATAACGGCGTATTCACCACAACCCAGGGCACCACCCCGACTCTTTTGGCCGGCCTGGATCCTCTTGTCATCGGATCTGAATTCCGTGCTTTTTTGGATTTCCCTTTGACGGGAGCAGTTCCACTGGGCGCCTTGATTGATTCGGCGACACTCGATATTTTCATTGTCAGCGTCGATTCGGCAGCCAATTCAGTTCCGATTCGTATTGAACTGGTATCCTTTCCACCCTTGGATTTGCGGGGAGTAGATTTCGATCAACCGGCTCTGATAGACGCGGCGATCGTAGCTCCGATATTCCAAGCCGACGTTGGCCGCCATGTCTCGATAGACGTCACTCCGTTGCTGGCAGAAGCCCAGCGCAGGGGCCTGGCCAATTTCCAGATCCGGATACTGGAGGATTTTGGGCCTGTTATTCGCGGGGTGATCGAAATAGACGAAACCGGCGTCCGGGCGCCTTTGCTGGAGGTAGTTTACTTCTGACGCCCTGCGAAGCTCATCCGCAACGGCTGATTATTGCGGGGCCTTCACAAGAAATACCGGCTGACGTCAAGGTTATACAGGCGGGGGTCCAGGGTGGCGACGATGGTCCGGCAGGAGGAGGGATGCGCCAGGTCCACGACCTCGCCATCGACCTCCTTGCCGGCGGAGTCGGCAATTATCTTGACCCGCGGGTTGCCCCAGTCGGCAGGATTGGGGCTGTTTTCCACGACGACGGCCAGTTCCTTAGTGTCGAGCTGCAGCAGGGAGCCGACCGCGTGCATGCCGATACAGTTGATGAAGAGTTTCAAAAGCCCCTGGTCATACGCCTTTCCCGCACGGGTGAGCATGAAACGGAGCGCCTTGTCGGGCGGATAGGGGGTCCTGCCGTTCACCCGCGACGAGGTGAGCGCGTCATAGCCGTCGGCTATACTGATGATCCTGCCAAACAGACTGAGCCTCTTGTAGGGGAATCTCGGATACCCGGAAAAATCGGCCAGCAGGTGATGCTCGAACACGCCGGTGATGATGCGGGCACTCAAAGCGTCCAACCCCTTTAGCTGCATGACCTTCTTGACGCCGATCAGGGGGTGTGCCTCCAGCATCTGCTGCTCTTGGGGTGAGAGCTCCACAGGCTTGTCGAGAATCTCCCGGGGGATACCGGCTTTGCCGATGTCATGGAAAAGGGCGGCCATGCCCAACTCGCAGAGGTTGAACTTGGGCAGTCCCAGCCGCTTCCCGATGGCCAGGGAGAGGATGCAGACGTTGGCCGCATGGTTCTGGGTGTACGTCTCATAGCAGTGCATGGTGGTCAGGCCGAGCAGGCTCGACTCGTGGCTGGCGAGCAGGTCGATCATATGCTGCACGACCCGCTTGGACTCCCTGAGGTACAGGGTCTTACCCGCAGCCGCACTGTCCATCACCTCATCCATCGCGTTCACGGCCTGATGATACAGCAGTTTAGCCTTCAGCTTGTCGTCCTTCAGCTTCTCCTTGTCGATTTCGACCGTCTCGATCTCTTCGGGAAGCGTTTCCACCTCGATGTTGACGATCATCCGACGCTGCATCCGTTCCAGGAGTTTCGTGTAGCTCTCCGTCGACAGCTGCGGCTCGACCTCCTGGAAGGCGTAGACGAACCTGCGCAGGTCGTCCTCCGACACCATCAGCTTAAAGCAAATCCCGCCGATCAGGTGCCGCTTCATCTCTCCCATGACGAATCTGAAGACGTGGTAACTGGCCGAATCGGGCTTCAGGCGCAGCTCGCCCAGGTAGAGATACCTCCCCTTGACCCTGAGCGAGGCCTCTTCGTTTCTTCTCTGGATTTCCTGAACCACCTTTACGACATTGGCAACGGGGGCGTCGAGTGCCGCGTGCCCCTCACTGTAGTTGAGCGAGGTCTTGAACAGGACAAACAGCTGGGCGACCAGGGCTTTGCCGAACCGGACCATCTCGTCGTTCATCCGTTCTGAACTGATTTCCAGCGCCATTTTCGAACCTCCCCCGGACTAAGCCGCCGTTTTTCCAGTGCCGGCTGCAACGGCCTCGATGGCCTGGGCTACAATTCCCCTGATCTCCACGTTACCGTGGTTGCGCGCCTCCTCGAGGAGCTCAAGAGCCGCGGGGCTCCTCACCTTCAGCAACCCCGCCACGGCACAGATGGCGCTATCCTTTTGATTCGCCCGCTTGAACCAGCTCTTTTTCAGCAGCATCTCCCTGAACAGGGGGATCATCTGCTCCGAGCCGAGTTCCCCGAGGGCCTCGTAAACCGCCTTCCTCTCGGCGATCTCCCTGGTCTTGAAATCGTCCGCGGTGGTAAGTGCCAGTATCGGCTTGAGTGCGAAAGGGAGCCTTTCCCTGGCCAGGATCTGCAGCGCCCTGATCCGCAGGGCGCTGGAATCGTCCCTCAGGAACTTCACGATGTAGGCCCTGGCTTTGGGATCCGCGGAACGCTCCAGGAATCCGAGCACTTCCTTGCGGATTCTCGGTTCCTTGTGCGAGATCAGCCCGACAATCATCCTCAGCGCAACAGGGGTACCGAGCAGGGACAGGACCATGACGACATTACGGACCAGAAACCAGCGCGGATCGGACAGGAAAGGGGCGAAGACCTCGGGATTGTCCTTGCCGAGCTCGATGAGGACCTCGATGACCACCTTCCTCGTTTTCAACTTTTCCACGCGTCCCAGCAGTTCGCAGATAGCCGCGAGCGAAGGCAAGCCGAAGATCTGCAGGAGTTCCTTCAGCTCCTCGTGGCTGACAGTCTCGCCACCATCGATGGCCTCCTGGAGCACCTGCAAAGTTTTTTCGGAGAGTATACCGGCGAGAGATCCGGCGATCTGCTCCCTCTGGTCGGGCTGGATGCTGCCGAGCGTGAGCAGCTGAGCCATGAAGCGGACCAGCCTGAGCACGTGCCCGATCTCCCCCGCCAGGAACATGTTGACGGTCAGGTTGACGGTGATGTCGGCGAAATCCCGGAAGGTCTCGGGATCCTTCACGCCGGCGAGTATCGCGGAGAGGATATTGATGACATCATCCAGAGGGCTTCTCTGCGCATCGGCCTGTTTGGCTTTGCGCAGCCAGTTCGCCTCTTCCCCGGTCAGCATGAGCAGGTGCGTCGGGACCATCCGGGGAGCGGGGAGGGAACTGGAGGCAAGCACTCCCAATATTTCGGACAGAGCACCCTGCTGGGAGGCTCTGGCCGAATCATCTTCCTCCAGGCTGTTGATTTCGACAAAATCATCTTCCAGCAGGCAGGTAATGTGGGGCAGGCTCCTTTCCCAGAGCCGGGTGACGATGTCGTCGTCCCGTTGACTTGGCCGCTCGAAGCCGACGATCTCCAGGAATACGGTCAGTTCCCGGTCCGCAAGCCCTTGGGAGAACATCAGGACCCTGATGCCGTCGGAATGCATGCGAAAGGCGATGCTCTCCTTGGTATCCTGGTTCTGGTACACCTCGGTCCCTTTGTACCAGAGCGCAAACGTTTCAACATCGAGCTTGAAGTCGCCATACCGAGCCATGTGCGCCGTTATCTTGCCGTTCAATTCCTCGGCAAACCTGATGAGCACCGGGTTGTTCGGCAGGTAAATGCGCAGCCCTTTCGCGGTTCTTACCATGGCCGACATGACATCGGTGGCGGAAGATATTTCCTCCGAGCTCGGGTGCCCCGGTGGCGGACTCTCTCCCGATTTTCGGACCTGTTCACTCATGCAAGGCCCTCCTCTGAAGGACACTGTTACTGATTCCAAGCCAACGGAACCTGCTTTTTCCTGCCGCGCGGCGCCCGGAAAACCGCACCGAAGACCGAGGCCAACAACCCTTTAATAATACCTTGAACCGGTGGCCCCTGTAAAGTAATCCCTTGATATTCCATGATATCCCGTGAGCCCGGGCGGAGGGACCTGCGCCGCCAGGTTCGTGCAGATTGCGCGCCCCCCTCGCTATCTCTTCGGCAGTACACGCTCACCTCTGTAGTGATTTCATTAGCCACTGCCTAACAAACAGCGAGGCCCGCCGGATTTGCTCCGACGGGCCTCGCCCCTTTAGGTAAACTGCATTCCGGATTGCTCTTTTAGTTGTAATCAATACTGAGCCAGGTCACTCCTTCCACAGTCACGACCTTAATCTCGGGCTGGGCCTTCTGAGCAGCAGCCGTATCGGTCGTCTTTGCGGCTGTTTCTGCCGCGGGACCAGCGAGTATTTTGGAGCAATCGATCACTGCAGGATCGATCACCTCCGCGGAAACCCTCACCTGCGCAACTGCCGCCTGCAGATCGGCAGGCACGAAAAAGCTGAGCATCCAGATCGCGCCGATAATGGTTATGCCTGTTTTTCCGATCCGGTTCGTTGCTTTCATGGTGTCACCTGACGCCGTCATTGCAGCATCGGATTTCGAACTCACTGTCTTTTGGTGTTATGAAAGATTTTCCATTCGGCAATGGGAAGTGAATTGAATGGCTAATTCTAGATCTTCACAGCGAGGTATTCTATCGACTGGAAGGCTGATCCTTGGTATGAAAAGGGGATATGCATCCTGGAGGGGGAACACCGTGCGGCACAGTACGTTTTACACGCAGATCTGGCCGGCGACCTGTCGCCTCAGTCTGCTGTGGCGCAATCAGTATCATCACAACATGTCGATATCCGGGGATTTCAGGCGGATGGCAGGAAATGGAACAGGGGATGCGGGTTTACCCGGCCGTGCTTGACCAAGGTATGACCTGGGACTATTTAGGTAGGAAAACTAGTTGGTGCCGTTCATACCTGCGGAGGAGAGGCGAGGTTGGTGGCCGCTTTTTCGGCCCAGCAAACCGCCTGCAGCCGATTGCTGACCTTGATCTTTCGATAGATGCTGCTCAGGTGGGATTTTACGGTCGGAATGCTGATGAATAAAAGATCGGCTATAGCCTGGTTAGACAGACCCTGGGTTAGCAGTCCGATCAGTTCGGATTCCCGCAGCGTGAGTTCGGGATGGTGGGTGGCAAAAGCCACGACATGGTTCGGCATGGCAAGAAAGTTGATGAGCAGCTTGCGCGAGATCCAGTATTCGTCATCGAACAGGGCCGTGATCCCCTTAGCCAGGCAGGCGATCGGATCATCAAGGTAGAAAAAGCCCCGGATGCCGGACCCGATGGCAGATTGTTCGATCGACATCTCGGAGTGCAGGTTGAACAGCGCGGGGCGCATGCCGGTCACTTTGCGCAGGCAGGCGGATTCCATCATCGAGAGGATATCATCCCTTCGCATGGCAAAGCAGTCGATAAAGATGAGCTGTCTTTCTCCCTCCATACTTTTGACCCGCGCCGCATCCTCGAGCGTCGCACAACATCTGCAATCGGCGCCGACCGAGTCTTTCAGGAATGCTGCCAGCAAGGTGTTCAGCAGGCAGTTTCCCCCAACGATCTGTATGCTGCGGACCGTCTGCGGCATTTGTCCTCCCTTCAATCGTATCAGGCTATTATCGCGACGAATTAGAGTATACCAATTTAACCACATAAAACATTGCCAGGAAGGCAATTTTCACCCCCTAAACCCGAGTCTGCTGCAGATTCGCACCATTCCAGGTGCCCAATGAAAAAAAGGGGAACCGGCGCAATGCCGGTTCCCCTTTTTCCATCTTCATGCAGCCGGGCTGCGAATTACATCATGCCGCCCATGCCGCCCATTCCACCCATGCCGCCCATGCCACCCGGCATAGCGGGCATGGAGCCTTCTTCCTTCGGCTTGTCGGCGATGATCGCCTCGGTGGTCATCATGAGACCTGCCACGGAGGCCGCATTCTGCAGCGCGTACCTGGAGACCTTGGTAGGGTCGATGATGCCGGCCTCGATCATGTCGACGTAGGTGTCGTCGGCAGCGTTGTAGCCGAAGGCGCCTTTGCCGTTCTTCACCTTGTCGACGACGATGGAGCCGTCTACGCCGGCGTTCTGAGCGATCTGACGGATCGGCTCCTCGAGGGCGCGCCTGATGACGTTGACGCCGAACTGCTGCTCGGCGGGGAGCTCCAGCTTGTCGAGAGCGACCATGGCGCGCAGGTAAGCTACGCCGCCTCCGGGGACGATGCCCTCGTCGACCGCGGCGCGGGTTGCGTGCAGCGCATCCTCGACGCGTGCCTTCTTCTCTTTCATCTCGATCTCGGTTGCGGCTCCCACCTTGATGACGGCGACGCCGCCGACCAGCTTGGCAAGCCTTTCCTGGAGCTTCTCGCGATCGTAGTCGCTGGAGGTCTCCTCGACCTGGGCGCGGATCATCTTGACGCGGCCCTGGATTTCAGCCTCGATGCCGTTACCGTCGATGATGGTGGTGTTGTCCTTGTCGATGGTGATCTTCTTGGCGCTTCCCAGCATGTCGATCGTGGCGTTCTCGAGCTTGAAGCCGACCTCTTCGGAGATCACCTTGCCGCCGGTGAGAATAGCGATGTCTTCCAGCATCGCCTTGCGGCGGTCGCCGAAGCCCGGTGCCTTGACGGCGCAGACGTTCAGCACGCCGCGCAGCTTGTTGACGACCAGAGTCGCCAAAGCCTCGCCTTCGATGTCCTCTGCGATGATCAGCAGCGGGCGGCCCGATTTGGCGGTCTGCTCGAGTACCGGAAGCAGGTCCTTCATGTTGGAGATTTTCTTGTCATGGATCAGGATGCTGACGTTCTCCATGTTCGCTTCCATCCTCTCGGGATCGGTCACGAAGTAGGGGGAGAGGTAGCCGCGGTCGAACTGCATCCCCTCGACGGTCTCAAGGGTGGTCTCCATCGCCTTTGCTTCCTCGACGGTGATGACCCCTTCCTTGCCGACCTTCTCCATCGCCTGGGCGATGATGTCGCCGATGGTCTTGTCGTTGTTGGCCGAGATGGTGCCGACCTGCGCGATTTCCTTGTGGTCCTTGATCGGCTTGGAGATGCTCTTCAGCTCGGCGACCAGCGCCTCAACAGCCTTGTCCAGGCCGCGCTTGATTTCCATCGGGTTGTGGCCCGCGGCAACCAGCTTGGAACCCTGACGATAGATCGCCTGAGCCAGCACGGTAGCGGTCGTGGTGCCGTCGCCGGCCACGTCGGAGGTCTTGGAAGCGACTTCCTTGACCAGCTGTGCGCCCATGTTCTCGAACCTGTCGTCAAGCTCGATCTCTTTGGCGACGGTGACGCCGTCCTTGGTGATGAGCGGCGCGCCGTAGGATTTCTCGATGACGACGTTGCGCCCCTTGGGACCCAGGGTCACTTTAACAGCGTCAGCCAGCGTATTTACACCTTTAAGGATGCAGTTTCTTGCGTCCTGGTCGAACTTTATGATCTTTGCAGCCATGGTATCATATCCTCCTTGGGATGATTATCGGGTAGCGATGGTAGATAAACCCTGGGCGCCTGCGCCCGAAAGCCTTACTTCTCGATGACGCCGAGGATGTCGTCTTCGCGCATGATCAGGAAGTCGTTGCCTTCCAGCTTCACTTCGCTCCCTGCGTACTTGCCGAACAGCACCTTGTCGCCCACCTTCAAGTCGATCGGGAACACCTTGCCGTCCTCGCCCCTCTTCCCTTTGCCGACTGCCACGACTTCGCCCTGCTGCGGCTTTTCCTTGGCTGTCTCCGGGATGTAAAGCCAACC
>Ga0209125_1000723_pt1 | contig 38560 bp, 33 predicted proteins | sample BarGraIncub1131A_FD_184503 | JGI IMG/M metagenome (GOLD analysis project Ga0209125, IMG submission 184503) | Arctic peat soil microbial communities from Barrow, Alaska - Barrow Graham LP Incubations 11-31A (SPAdes) (version 2) | ecosystem: Environmental > Terrestrial > Soil > Wetlands > Peat... | reverse complement strand
ATTTTCACACTCCTTAAGATATAATCTATGGAAATTATATCATAAAATAAGAAGTATTTAAATGTAATTGTTATTAGTTATTTGAATAATTGTATATAATGATGTTTATTATGATATTATATATTTAAGTATATAGCTTAAAATGTAACTATAAATATAATTAACAAGGGAGCTAATTAATGACAAAAGTTAAGTCACACAAAATAAAGATATTCATTTTGCTTTCCATAACTTTAATAATATTTATTACAATAATTAAAGGAAGTAGTAAAATTAGTAATTCGCAAAAGAATATACCCTTAGCAGTAAAAGGTGTATTAGACTTAAGAAATTGGGATTTTAAAAAAGATGGTATGATAAAACTTAATGGAGAATGGGAATTTTACAATAATGAGCTACTTTTATCTAAAGATTATAAGCAAATGCCTGCGAAAAGTATTAAATATGACAAACTGCCTGGTATATTTGGGCAGCAGGGATATTGCACATATAGATTAAAGCTTCTTATGGACAATAATGAAGAACTTTATTCAGTAAAGATAGATTTTATCCAAAATGCATATGAACTTTGGGCTGACAATAAATTAATAACCTCTGTTGGACATGTGGCCAAAACTAAAAATGAAATGATACCACAAATAGTACCGTCTACAGGATCCTTTTATGTAGAAAATGGGGCAACGTACTTAGTCCTTAGAGTTAGTAACTCTTATAACAAAAATGGATATATAGATACTTTAGTATTAGGGGATTCGAAAGAAATTACAGCTTTGAGAGAGAAAAAGCTAGCACTAAGTTTGTTTATTTTTGGATGTACCATTATGGCTGCGATATATAGTTTTGGAGTATTTATTAATCGAAGAAAAGACAAGGCTCAATTATACTTTGCAATTATTTGCATAATTATTGCAATTAGAATATTATTTATTGGTGAAGGTTTTTTGTTTTCGATATTACCTGACTTTAATTATATTATTTCTGGAAAAATAAAAATTTGGACTTTCTATGGATACATTCCCTTTATTATTTTGTTTGTAGATAATTCATACGAAAAAATCATGCCACGTAAATTAGTTAAAACATCTAATTATTTGGCTTTGCTATATGCTTTGATTGTAATTTTTGTTCCTGCTACGTATTATTTATTCTTTATAGCACCATTTGAAGCATTTGCACTAGGAATGTTATTATATATGATATACATAATTTCTGAGATATACATAAAAAGTAAAAAAAATAACTATATAGTTGTGGTAGGGTTGTTCGCCTTATTTATTACAAGAATTAATGATATATTGTATGAATACAGTATTATAATTACTGATTCCTTTGCACCACTTGGAATATTAATATTCATTATTGTTAATTACTATGTTTTAGCAAAACGGCAAGCTAATGAACTTTCCAGTCAAGAAAACAGTAGTGCTAAACTTAAATCTTTAAATGAATTAAAAGATGATTTTCTTGCTGTAACTTCACATGAATTAAAAACCCCATTAAATGGAATTATTGGATTAACAGAAGGAATTGTAAATAATGAAGACGCCAATTTGGATGTAGAGCTCAGAGAGAATTTATTTTTAGTCAATTCTAGCGCTAAAAGATTATCTAATTTGGTTAATGATATGATGATATTTTCTAAACTTAAAAATAATCAGATTGTGTTACATACGAAACCTGTTAATATAAGCAATGTGGCTGAAATGGTAATAAAATTCAGTAGAATAACATTAAATAATAAAAATGTTATTTTTAAAAACACAATAGACAAAAATGCACCTTATGTCTTTGGAGATGAAGATAGGATACAACAAATTTTATATAATTTATTGAGTAATGCTATGAAATTCACAAATAAAGGGGAGATAATATTATCTTATGAAGTAAAAAAATCCTTTGTAGAGATTTGTGTTTCAGACACAGGAATAGGAATTCCAGAGCAAAAAATCCACAAAATCTTTAACCGATATGAGCAGGTGGATGGAATACTAGAGAAGTATGGGGGTACTGGAGTAGGGCTTTATGTAACTAAAGAGCTTATTCAAATACAGGGTGGAAGTATAAAGGTTTCCTCAGTTATTGGGCAAGGAAGTAAATTTATTTTTACGATGCCTTTATCTTCAGATAAGGAGCTAAAGAGTAATCTTCATGAAAATCTTTATAATAAAGATAATGAAGAAACTGCAGAAATATTAGCAAAATATTCAAATCAACTAGAGATAAAACCTAACATAGTAAGTGCATCTATGGACCAGGTTAGAAAAATTATTAATGAAAATGTAAATTCAAGTAGTAAAGATAAATATAAAATTTTAATAGTTGACGATGAGTATGTGAATCTTAAGGTATTAAAAAATTATCTCACAGATAGCACTTTTGAAGTTTTAGAAGCGTATTCAGGCACTGAGGCATTAAGAATAGTAGGAGAAAATACGAATTTAGATTTAGTAATTCTTGATATGATGATGCCTGATATTTCAGGTATTGAGGTATGTGAGAACATTCGAAAAAAACAATCTATTTTTGAACTTCCTGTGTTAATTATGACTGCAGATAACAAAGTAGAGCACTTGGTTACGGCGTTTGAGTGTGGAGCAAATGATTATTTAAACAAACCTTTTAATATGCATGAGCTATTATGCAGAATAAACACTTTGATAACATTAAAACATTCAGTAAAAAAAGCTCTATCATTAGTACATGAACTTGGAATAGCTAAAAACCAAGTTGAAACACTTAGCATCAAGAATGATCAGGCGAGAAGGCAGGTTGAAGAACTTATGGCATATGACAAGGTGAAAACTGAATTCTTAGCTAATATGTCACATGAACTTAGAACTCCTTTAAACGTAATTTGTAGTACAATACAGTTATTAAAATCACTTGATGGATCAAAAAACTTAGGCGATGAAAAAATCAAATATTATATTAAAATAATGAATCAGAATTCTTTAAGGTTACTTAGGCTGATAAACAATATAATAGACACGACTAAAATAGAGGCGAATTCTATAAATCTTAACTTGAAAAATGGTGATATAATTTATGTTGTAGAGGAAATATCTCAGTCTGTTGCAGAGTACATAAAAAGTCATGGCATAACCCTTATATTTGATACTGATGTAGAAGAAAAAATAATTGCCTTCGATGAAGAGAAAATAGAAAGAATCATGTTAAATTTACTATCTAATGCAGTTAAATTCACAGAGGAAAATGGACGTATTTTAGTTAATATTTGTGATAAAGATGATTTTATTGAAATATCTGTAAAGGATACAGGTATAGGAATTCCGAAAGGCAAGCTGGAATTTATTTTTGAACGCTTTGCGCAAATTGATAAATCTACATCAAGACATAATGAAGGCAGCGGAATAGGGCTAGCATTAGTTAAGTCTCTTGTAGAAATGCACGGTGGGGAAATTAGTGCACATAGTGAAGAGGGAAAAGGAAGCGAATTCATTGTAACTCTGCCAGTTAGAATAGTTGATAAACACGTGGAAGAAAATAATCTTAATAATAAAGAGGTATTTGAAACGAACTATAAACAAAATCTATCAATAGAATTTTCAGATATATATAAATAGCTTTCGTTATTAAAGTATCTCTTTGGTAACTATAGTTCAAAAAGGTATCTACTTGCAATAAATGAGTTAACAGTCTAATATGATATAAGAATATAAAAAGATGATTAAATAAGGTATATCCTAATGGGAAAGGTTGAGATTATGATTTTTAAGAGACTTATGATTGAAGATAAGAATATATTTGAAGAATATATATACCCATATAAATTTTTAAGTTGTGAATATTCTTTTACAACTTTATATATATGGAGAGAAGCTTGTGATATTTGTTTTACTTTTAATAAAGGTGCCCTAATAATAAAGAAAAAGGATTTCGAGGGAAAATGCTATTTTATGCAACCTTTGGGATATAAAGCGGAAGATCTTAAAGAAATAATTGATGTATTAATGGTTTATAAAACAGAAAACAATATGGAGTACTTATTTAAAGATCTTGATGAAGAATTCATGGAAGAAATAAAGAATATATATGAGGATGTGAGTGGCATCTGTATAGAAGAAGATAGAGATAATTTTGATTATCTCTATGAGGCTGAAAAGCTTACAAAGCTATCTGGTAAAAAGTTACATGGCAAAAAAAATCACTATAATTCTTTTATAAAAAATTATAATTATGAAGTAAAAGATATTAAAGGGGCAGAAGTAATAAGAGATGTGATAATAGCTGCAGAAAAATGGTATGAAGTTAATAAGGCTGATTATATTCTTAGGTGTGAACTGCAGGGAATAAAAGATGTCCTTAAAAATATGGAAATTGTAAATACTAAGGGTATAGCCGTTTATGTAGATGAAAAAATAGTAGCTTTTAGTTTAGGTGAAAAATTAAATGATGATTTGGCAGTGATTCACATAGAGAAAGCAGATGTGGGTTATAGTGGCGTTTACAGCTTTATTAACAAAACTTTCGTTGATAGGAATTTTAATGATGTTAAGATAATTAATAGGGAACAGGATCTTGGAATTGCAGGTTTAAGAAAATCTAAATTATCTTACCATCCTTTTAAATTAGAAAAAAAATATATATTTGGTTTTAGCAAAGTTTAGCTTGTGGATATTAAATTAAACTGAGGAAGGTGATAGAATGAAAAATCTTTTGAGTGGGAAAGAAATAAAGCTTTCTTCTATAAATGAGGAAGATATTGTGACACTACAAAAGTGGCACAATGATGTACCCTTCATGCGTAATTACGATATAGTAAGCGCAATTCCTAAAACAACTGAAGATGTAAAATGTATGCTACGTGATGTACGTGAAAGCAATGCAGCATACATTTTTGCTGTGAAAAAGCTTGAGAATATGGAATTTATTGGAGTTACAGGATTTGAAGATATATCTTGGAATAATGGAACCGCTTTGATTTATATAGGAATTGGAGAAGAAAAGCATAGAGGTCGCGGCTATGGAAAGCAGGCCCTTAAACTGACTATAGAGTTTGGCTTTGAGGAACTAAATTTCCATAGAATATATCTTACTGTGCTTGAATATAATGAACCTGCCATAAAGTTATATGAGAATATAGGATTTATTCGGGAAGGGGTCTATAGAGAATTTATACATAGAGATGGAAAACGCTATGATATGTATCTATATGGAATATTGAGGCCTGAGTGGGAAGATACCCAAAAGAAAAAATAAATACAAAAACACAATAGAGTAAAATCTACTGTGTTTTTTATGTTTATTGCTTTATCGAAAAATTACTATAAATAATAGTATTTATTACGGTGCACATAGTTTCCCCATTTTAGTATAAAATATAAATGAAGGTATTGGTTAACATACTGGTTTTATTAAAGGGATTCTGTCAAAAAACAGAGTATTTAATCAAAATATAGTTTTTACTGTTATAATATGATATATTTATAAAGGTATTATAAGTGAGTATTTGTTTTCACTAATATAGTAAAATATTTTATTTGAAGTAACAAGGAGGGTATTTATGAGCAAAATCAGTAACAAAGATATTTCAGGAAACATAGAGCTTAAGAGGGAGCTTGGACTTGCAGCAGCAACTGCTATAGTTGTAGGTAACTGTATAGGGTCAGGTATTTTCACATCTGCTGCATCACTAGCTTCCGCATCTAATCCTAAGACAGCTTTAATTGCCTGGGTAATTACTGCTATTGGGTCACTACTTATTGCGTTAAGTTTTGCTAGCCTTGGAACTGCTATGCCAATAACCGGAGGACCTATTGTGTATACTAGGGCTGCTTTTGGTGATTTTGCAGGATTTTTAATTGCATGGACCTATTGGATAGGTGCTTGGGTTGGAAACGCAGCTATTATAACTGCATTTATGCTTTATTTCACATATTTTTTTCCAAATGCAGCATCTCCAATGATGGCGTTTTTAATTACTTCAGGCGTCTTGTGGTTTTTCACAATTATTAATATTCTTGGTGTAAAAGGAGCCGGTGTAGTTACTATTATTACAACAGTACTAAAAGTGGGGGCATTAATAGTATTTGTGGTAATTGCAGGGTTGCATTTTAATCCTTCAATGCTAAACACTGTATCTAGTGCTAAGGTTTCTGGAATGAGTACGCTTCCAGCAGCAATAGCAATTGCGTTATGGGCTTTTGTAGGAATTGAAAGTGCAACAGTACCAGCAGGAGAAATTAAAAACCCAAAAGTAAATATTAGAAAAAGTACAATATATGGTACTTTAATTTCTGCAGCTGTATATCTAATTGTTTCAATAGTTGCTATGGGTGTACTAGATCAGGCAACCTTAGCTAATTCAAAAGCACCACTTGCTGATATAATTAATGCAGCAACAGGTGGAACTTGGGGTGGTAACTTCATAGCAATAGGTGCTATTATATCCACTCTCGGAGCTACTGCAGGATGGATATTAACTACTGCTAGAAGTTCATATGGTGCAGCTAAGGATAAGTTGTTCCCAGAAATATTTGGTAAATTACATCCTAAATATAAGACTCCTGTTGCGTCACTTGTAATAAGTGGTGTTGCAGCTAATATACTTCTTATATTAAACTACGTAGGTTCATTAAATGCAGCCTTTAACTTTATGTTATTACTTGCTACATTAGCATTTTTGCCTGCTTATGCTTTTTCAGCAGCTGCAGATATAGTGCTTTTGAAAAAGCATTCAACTAATTTTAACATATGGAATTTCCTTAAGAATTCATTTGTAGCATTACTTGCTTTTGGATATACTATATATGCAATTTATGGAACAGGTGCAGAGGTTGTAATGTATGGTTTTATACTAATGCTCATAGGTATTCCGATTTATTTATACATGATGATTCAAAATAATAAAGAAGATAAGAAAGTTGATAATTTAAGAAGAAAAATGCTGCACTAAAGGTTTTATTGGTGCTAAGTAATAAATAGTGATTAGAAAAACACCTTTGTAATTGATTAAAATTAAAAAAATAAGTTTTATACTCAGAGTTTATTTTAAAGAATAATCTTAAAATGAAATAATATATTTAAAAATTATAGATGAGGAGAAATTTATGAAAAGGATTGATAAGATATATAACTATATGGTTGAACAATCTAAAGAACTCCATTTAGAAGATATTAAGTCTGGGAGTGGTTTTAGTGCTGGGTCAATAGCAGAAGTCTCATCTATGATGAGGAACAATGCAAGTCTTGAGCTAAACAATCTACTTCGTGCAGATAAGATAATAAAGATAAAAGGCAGACCTGTATTGTTTTTAGTTAGAGAAACTGTGGAAAGACTTTTAGAATATAAACTGCAGCCTGGACCACTTGAGCTTGAAAGTATTCATGAACTTATAGAAGATGATAAGAATGAAGAGGAAGAAAAAAATCCATTTGATAGTCTTATAGGGTATAAGACAGGTCTTCGAACTCACGTTGAGCAAGCTAAAGCGGCAGTGCTATACCCCCCTAATGGACTAAATACACTTATTGTAGGCCCTACAGGGGTGGGTAAGACTTTATTTGCTAATATGATGTATAAATACGCAATGTACGTTAAAAGATTAGATGATAATGCTCCTTTTGTACTATTTAATTGTGCAGACTATTATAATAATCCTCAGCTCCTTTTATCACATATATTTGGTCATATTAAAGGTGCATTCACAGGAGCAGATTCAGAAAAGGAAGGCCTTGTAGCTAAGGCTAACGGAGGGATACTATTCCTTGACGAAATCCATAGGTTACCACCTGAAGGTCAGGAAATGATATTTTATTTCATAGATACTGGAAGCTATAACAAGCTGGGTGAAACAGAAAGAAACAGGAAAGCTACAGTACTTATTATTGGAGCAACCACAGAGAATCCCGCGTCATCACTTCTAAAGACATTTGTGAGAAGAATTCCTATTGTTATAACTCTACCTTCTTTAGAAGAGAGACCTGCTAAGGATAAATTGGATATAGCTAAATTTCTTTTAGCGAATGAAGCACATAGGGTAAACAAACCAATAAAAGTAGATCCTGAAGCTGTGAAAGCGATTATAGGGAGTGCTTCCTATGGTAATATTGGGCAGATGAAATCTAATATACAATTAGTGTGTGCTACTGGATTTTTAAATAGCATAAATAATAAAGATTTTATTGAAATAGATTTTAAGTCTCTACCCCCTGATATAAAAAATGGTCTATTTTCTTTAAGTAGCAAAAAACCTGATATGGAAGAGCTAACTCAGTACCTTGGCAAACAGATAGTGGTAATGCCGCAAGGGTATAAAGTTCTGATTGAGGAAGATTCCTCTGAACCAACCTTTAATTTATATAAAATAATTGAAGACAAGGCAGCAATTTTAAAAGATGAAGGCGCTGACGATGAGTATATAAAAAAATTTATAACAACGGATATTAATATACACCTTAAATCTTTTTATAAAAAGAGCAAAAATAGTGATCAGGACAGAGAGAAAATACTAAAGCTCGTAAATGAAGATACACTTCAATTTGCAGAAGAGGTTAGAGATCTTGTAGAATTAGAGCTTAAAAGGAAGTTTAATGAAAGATTTCTATATGCATTTAGTCTTCATATAAGTGCATTCTTAAAAAGAGTAGAAAGTAGGCGTAGCCTGCAATACACTAATATAAAAAATACAATTAATGACAAACAACAAGAATTTAATATATCACTTAAAATAAAAGATCTTATTGAGAAAAAATATAAAATTATAGTACCTGATATGGAAGTGATTTATTTAACACTTCTCCTTTGTTCAGTGCAAGAAGAGCAAAACAACGAAAGAGTGGCTGTAATAGTGGCGCTACATGGAAGTAGTACTGCAAGTTCTATGGTAAATGTGGCAAAAAATCTCTTAGGTGAAGGAGTTGTGGAAGCCATAGATATGCCACTTGATGTGAGCCCACATAGAGTGCTAGGCGATATAATAGAAAAGGTAAATGAAATAGATATGGGACGTGGTGTACTTCTACTTGTGGATATGGGTTCGTTAACAAGTTTTGATATCGTAATAACTGAAAAAACGGGTATAAGAGTTAAGACTGTTGATATGGCATCAACGCCACTGGTGCTCGAGGCAGTTAGAAAAGCCAATATGCTTGATATGGATCTAGATACTTTATACGATTCTTTAAAAGACTTTAAAGGTTATGGGCAATATAGTAAAGTGTCTAATAGTAAAGAGTCTAAAAGTTCAATAATAAAGAGTAGTTCAGCTATAATAACTATTTGTTCTACAGGGGAAGGTACAGCAAAAAAGCTTAAAGAATTAGTTCATAATATTGTAAGTAATATAACACGCGAGGAAATAATAATAATTCCCATAGGATTAATTAATATGAAATCGGAGATTGAAAACTTATTGAATCAATATACTATTTTAGCAACTGTGGGTGTTGTGGACCCTAAGATAAATGCACCATTTATATCAATAGAAGCCCTCATTGGCGGAAATGGTGAAAAACGTCTTATGAATATAATAAAGAAAAATGATATTCCTACAGATAAGAAAGAAGAAAATATAGTAGTTAAAGAGCTTTGTGAAGATAGCTTAAATGAATTTCTAACATTTTTAAATCCTCACAAGATTATTAGTGTATTAATGAGTTTTACAAGTGCATTAGAAAAAAAAATGGACGCAAAATTCACTAATTCTTTTAAAATTAAACTAATGCTCCATACAGGCTGTGCCTTAGAGAGAATGGTTATAGAAGAGCCGCTTACGTATAGTGGCAATACAGGTGCTATAGATTCAGAGGTTCTAAGATGTGTTCAGGAAGCTATTTTACGATTTAAAGATACACTTAATATTAGCCTAACAGAGGGAGAAATATATTATATTTGCGAAATTTTTGCAGAATAATGCATAGTAATGCATTACTATGCAGATTAATTTTTTAAAATTATACAATTTTAAATTACTGTATTAAAAATCAAAAATAGTGTATTGATAAAATTGAATTGTGAAATAATAATCTCGTAAGGTTCTTTATTTTAAAGAGCTAACGGGATTATTGTGTTTTAATACACTATATTGGCATGGATTTTGCTATCTAATATTATAAAGCAAAGTATTAAATACTTAAATTACAGGGTTAATTAATGATAACTATAGTAATAGGTGAAAACATGGACATAATAACTGGAGTAAATATTCCTAATGTTACTAGAAGTATTTTCCGCTAGGGAAGATTCAACTGTTTAAGAACTTTCAAAGATAGCTATAAGCACTGCTAATCAAGGAATAAAATCATTAAAAGAAACATTAAAAAATAGTAATGTGGGGGAATTATAAAATGAAAATTTTATTAGCAAGAATTGATGAAAGATTAATTCATGGTCAGGTTGTTACATCTTGGTCAAAGGAAACAAAATGTGAGAGAATAATAGTTTGTAACGATGAAGTAGCAACAGATACTATGAGGAAAACATTGCTTGAACAGGTAGCTCCACTAGGTGTAAAATCAAGTGTTATAAGTATAGATAAGGCAATAAGACTCCTTAAAAATCCTAAATATGCAGATGTTAGTGCATTGCTTTTATTTACTAATCCAACTGATGTACTTAGATTGATAGAGGGTGGAATAGACTTAAAGACTATTAATATAGGCGGAATGTCCTTTAAAGAAGGAAAAAAACAGATAACAGGAACTATATCTGTTGACGCAAAGGATATCGAATCATTTAAAAAACTAGATGAATTAGGAATAGAATTGGAAATAAGAAAAGTTGCAAGTGATTCAAAAATAAAATTGATGTCAAAACTATAAGATTCACCATTAATTAATTGAAATATATCATAATTATTAATTTTGGTTACAGGTTTTTCAAAACTTTTATATAAATTTTACTGTAACAAATAAAAAATAGGGGGTATAAAAGATGGTAGGAATTATTCTTGCTAGTCACGGAGAATTTGCTAAAGGCATCTTGCAATCTGGTACGATGATTTTCGGAGAACAAGAAAACGTGCAAGCTGTTACGTTGATGCCTAGTGAAGGCCCTGATGATGTTAAAGCAAAAATGAAAGACGCAATCGCATCCTTTGACAACCAAGATGAGGTTTTATTCTTAGTTGATCTTTGGGGCGGTACACCATTCAACCAAGCGAATAGTCTATTTGAAGAACATAAAGACAAATGGGCAATCGTAGCTGGTATGAATCTACCAATGGTGATTGAAGCTTTTGCTTCACGCTCTTCAATGGAAACCGCACAGGAAATTGCTGCTTATATCTTAAAAACTGCTAAAGAAGGAGTTAAAGTTAAGCCTGAAGAATTAGAACCAGCAGATAATGGTAAATATTCGGAAGCTACAGCTAAAAAATCTAATGCAGGTGTACCTGGATCATTCGAATATGTTTTAGCTCGTATTGACTCTCGGCTGCTTCATGGACAAATAGCGACTGCTTGGACAAAAAGTGTGCAGCCGACCCGGATTATTGTTGTGTCAGATGCAGTAGCCAAAGATGAGCTTCGTAGGAAATTGATAACGCAAGCTGCTCCTCCAGGTGTTAAAGCTCATGTTGTTCCAGTTAATCAAATGATTAAACTTGCAAAAAATGATCAAGATTTTGGCGGACAACGTGCATTGCTTCTTTTTGAAAATCCACAAGATGTACTTCGCGTGGTAGAAGGTGGAGTACCTTTGAAGACAATCAATATTGGCTCTATGGCTCACTCTATAGGTAAAGTTCAACCAAACAAAGTACTTGCTTTCAATCAAGACGATATTGATACTTTCAGTAAGCTTAAAAAAGTTGGACTTACTTTTGATGTTCGTAAAGTTCCAAATGATTCAAAAGGAAATATGGACGAAATTCTTAAAAAAGCACAAGGAGAATTAAATAAACTAAAATAATCAAACAATTTAAATGAAAAAGGAGGATTAATAATCATGGATATAAATATTGTCCAAATGTTATTAGTCGTTATCGTAGCATTTCTAGCTGGTATGGAAGGTATCTTGGATCAATTTCAATTCCATCAACCAGTAATTGCTTGTACGTTAATCGGCTTAGTTACAGGTAACCTAGTACCATGCCTAATATTAGGTGGTACTCTTCAAATGATTGCTTTAGGTTGGGCAAACATAGGTGCTGCCGTAGCACCAGATGCAGCGCTTGCATCTGTAGCATCCGCAATTATTCTAGTTCTTGGTGGTCAAGGCACAGCAGGAGTTGGTTCAGCTATTGCTATTGCTGTTCCTCTAGCAGTTGCAGGCCTATTATTAACAATTATTTGTCGTACCATCGCTACAGCGTTTGTACATTTCATGGATGCTGCTGCTAAACAAGGAGATATCAGAAAAGTTGAAATGTGGCATATCATTGCTATTTGTATGCAAGGCGTACGTATTGCAATTCCAGCAGCCTTGATTTTAGCAGTTGGTGCTCGTCCGATTCGTACAGTACTTGAAGCTATGCCTATTTGGTTAACAGGTGGACTCGCAATCGGTGGTGGAATGGTCGTAGCTGTTGGTTATGCAATGGTAATCAACATGATGGCTACAAAAGAAGTATGGCCATTCTTTGCAATTGGTTTTGTGTTAGCAACTATTTCACAAATTACACTTATCGGACTAGGTACAATCGGTGTATGTGTGGCTCTTATTTACTTAAAGCTTACTAAACAAGGTGGCTCAGGTAATGGTGGAAGCTCAAATACTGGTGATCCATTAGGCGATATTATTGACACTTACTAAGAAGGAGGAGAACACAAAAATGGCAAATAAATTAAAATTAACAAAAAAAGATCGTATTTCTGTTTGGTTCCGTTCATTTTTCCTTCAAGGTTCTTGGAACTACGAAAGAATGCAAAACGGTGGTTGGACATACGCATTGATTCCCGCAATCAAAAAATTATATAAGAGTAAAGAAGATCGTGCAGCAGCACTTAAACGTCACTTGGAGTTCTTTAACACTCACCCATATGTAGCTTCACCAGTCATTGGTGTAACATTAGCATTAGAGGAAGATCGTGCAAATGGTTTACCAATCGATGACGTAACTATTCAAGGTGTTAAAGTTGGTATGATGGGACCTTTAGCAGGCGTAGGTGATCCAGTTTTCTGGTTTACTGTTAGGCCAATTTTAGGGGCATTAGCTGGTTCTCTTGCTATGGCTGGTAACATACTTGGACCAATTATCTTTTTCTTAGCTTGGAATATTATCCGTATGGGATTTATGTGGTATACACAAGAGTTTGGTTACAAAGCAGGCTCTCGTATTACCGATGATGTATCAGGTAATTTACTACAAGATGTTACAAAAGGAGCATCCATCCTTGGTATGTTCATTTTGGGATCATTAGTTAACAGATGGGTAACTGTTATATTTACACCTGTAGTATCAACCGTTAAGTTAGCTAAGGGTGCCTTCATTGTTTGGGACAAACTTCCTGCTGGAGCAGAAGGTATTAAACAAGCTTTATTGCAACAAGGAAGTGGTTTGTCATTAACTTCTGATAAGGTTACGACACTACAAAATAACTTGGATTCTTTGATTCCTGGAATTGCAGGATTAGGATTGACATTACTTTGTATGTGGTTGCTTAAGAAGAAAGTATCTCCAATTACAATTATTTTTGGGCTGTTCGCAGTCGGGATTGTTTTCCACTTAATCGGTTTAATGTAATATTTTTTACTCAACCTGGGCTTCTTGGCCTGGGTTTTTTTATTACTTTCTATGTTAATATTGCAGTGACCCAGGAGATGATTTAATTTTATGTCCAGTAAAACTATTTTTGACGGTTGTGCCTTGCGGCGCTTGATTATTTCATCTTAAGAATGTATATTATATAATATAGTCAAGAAGTACAATGATTTATTAATAGAAACAAATGTGTGTATAAATAGAAAAGAGGTGGATCGTATGGTTCAATCACTCAATACAAAGGTGGATCTAGTAATTGATGCAACAGCTTTAACGGGTTTTACAGATTATGGTAAAATAATGATCGGCGACAAAGGTTTTGAGTTTTATAATTCTCGTGATTCTCGAAAATTCATTCAAATTCCTTGGGAAGAGGTTGACAATGTCATTGCGTCCGTAATGCTAAAAGGAAAGTGGATTCCACGATATGCCATCAAAACGAATAAAAATGTTACCTATATTTTTTCTTCTAAAGATCCAAAAAAAGTACTTCGTGCTATTCGAAAATATGTTGAGCCAAATCATATGCTTCAGTCGTTAAGTTTTTTTGATGTTGTAAAGCGAGCGGTGCAATTGAGATTTAAGAAGAGTTGATCAACTAAAGAACTTATCATGTGTATAAATTAGGTGAAAAGTAATTTTCTTATGGGATATACTTATGGAACAAGTACTTTTGGCTTGGACTTTTAAAATAACAATATTGAAAAATGGGAACCCGAGTTCATTCTGGTCCCTATTTTTTTTTGTGTAAGTAATAATATACAATTATTATGCGTTATTCACGTATTAATGATAGAATGGTAAATGTATTGTATATCAAATAGAGATTTTTATAAAACATAGATAGGATCATAACATTAAAGGAAGTGCACAGAGGATGGAATCTAAAAAAAGAAGTATAGTAATTGCTTTAATGGTGGCAATGTTTCTTGCAGCTATAGAGGGGACAGTTGTAACCACTGCCATACCTACCATTGTTAAAGAATTAAATGGATTTGAGCTTATAAGTTGGGTTTTCTCTGCATATTTATTGACGACAGCTATTTCCACACCGATATATGGAAAATTATCTGATTTATATGGAAGAAAGAACATTCTTTCTATTGGAATAATAATTTTTTTATTTGGGAGTTGCCTTTGTGGAATATCACAAAACATGTATCAGCTTATAGCTTTTCGCGCAGTTCAGGGAATAGGAGCAGGAGCAATATTTACTCTTACATACACTGTAGTAGGTGACATTTTTACTGTAGACGAGAGGCCAAAGGTTCAAGGATGGCTAAGTACAGTATGGGGGATAGCGAGTTTAGCAGGGCCTTTTTTAGGCGGATTTTTAATAGATAATCTTTCATGGAATTGGATCTTTTTTATAAACCTACCTTTTGGAATAATATCTATAATACTTATACAAAAGAACCTAATTGAAACTTTTGATAGGAAAAAGCATAAGATTGATTACCTAGGAACAGTATTATTTTCCTTAGCAATTATAACGTTCTTACTAGGAAGTATGCCTGGACAAAAAAATAATTTTATAATAACAATTCCTATTACGATTGCTATATTATTTTTATTTTATTATGTAGAAAAAAAAGCACAGGAGCCAATTATACCCTTTGAGATTTTTACAAAGACTAGCAATGTTGTAAATGCTATCAGCTTTTTAGCCTCAGGGATTTTAATCGGGATAGATGTTTATTTACCTTTGTACATACAAAATATTTTAGGCTTTGGGGCAACGATTTCAGGAATATCTATGGCACCTATGTCCATTGCCTGGCTCTTATCTTCTATTGCTTTGACTAAAGTGATTCCTAAATATGGTGAAAAAATAGTGATTGCTTTCTCTACTTTGATTTTACTTATAAGTTGTGCATTTTTATCTACTTTAAGTATTAAATCTTCATTAGTAATAGTTATAGCTTATGGTTTTATCATGGGATTTGGTTTTGGAGGAGCTTTTACTACATTAACAATAGTTGTACAAGAATCTGTTGGATATAACAAAAGAGGGGCAGCAACAGCTGCAAATACACTAGTGCGTACACTAGGACAAACTATAGCCGTAAGTATTTTTGGAAGCATATTAAATATGAACATAGTTAAATATTTTAATGATATAGGAGTAAAGGGCATCGAGCCAAACAACTTGTATTCACAGGCAACTTTGAGTAGTGGAGTAAGTTTGGAGAAGATAAAGCTCGCTTTATCTTCAGGGCTTAATGAAGTATTTGCAGCATTTATCATAATAGCGCTAGCATCACTACTACTCTCTTTTATATTTGATTCAAAATTTAAAAAGGATTTCTGTGAATAATAAATCACAGAAATTTTTTTTTAGGGTCTTATTGCAGTTATTCTAATTCTTTGTTTTCAAGTCGTTTATTCATAAAGTCCTCAAGTAGAGTTTTTATTAAGGCGATAACGGGAACTCCAAGTAACATTCCCATAATTCCAAACAGTCCTCCACCGAGGACAATTCCGAGGATTATAAGTAGAGGACTAATGCCCACCTTATCACCAACAATTCTTGGTGTTATGAACCATCCATCAATATTACTTAAGGTTGTTATAAATAATATTATTTCTACAGATTTTATTGGATTATAGAATATAGTTATTATAACAGCAGGAAGCATTCCTATAATGTTACCAAAATAAGGAATCATATTTGTTAGCGATATTATTAAACTAAAAGGTAATGCATAAGGTATTTTTAATATAACAAAACCAATAAAAGTAATAATACCAAAAATAATAGAGTCTATCATTTTTCCAACAAAATATTTATTAAAAGTTGTGTTTACTATTTTTAGAAAATGAATTAATTTAATAGAAGTTGGTTTACTTAAAATAGAATATATAAATTTCTTAAGTGTGGAGATAATAGACTCTTTGTCTAATAACAAATAAACAGAAATTACAATTCCAGACACTAGTTTCATGAAAAAAGAACTAAGTCCCATTAAGTTGTTAATTATAATTTGTAAACCTGGGGCAAAATATGTAGATATATCTTTATTAAAAGTTTTAAGGTAACTATTTAAATAAGAGGTAACATCATATTTGTTTAATAGTTCATTTTTAGATAGAAAATTAGTAGACCAAGTATATGCCTTATTTGCAAATTGAGGAATATTATTAAATAAATCTACGGCACTTCTAATAACATTTGGTGTAACTAAGGTTATTACTAAAATTACTATACCTACAAATAATGTATAAATAATGCTTATGCTATAAATTCTTTTCATTTTTGTTTCCTTTTCAATGTACACCATAAGAGGATTAAGAAGATAGGCAATAACGAACCCCCATATAAAGTAACTAAGCAGTGAAAAAATTGTAGATAACATTGAACCTATATTTTCAATGTTATTTATTATCCTATAAAGTAGAAGAGTTATTATTATAATAGGGATAAGGTTTATGTAAGGTATTTTTTTATATTGAAACATGTAATTCCTCCAATCAATTATTATATATATATTATATCATTATTAAAACACTTTATTAATATTCATACTTGATAAATTTAATTTTTATTCATTGTATCGGTAGCTATTTTAAGAGGTGCCAGGTTGCTTTGAAATATTAGGGCGATTTTACGCGAGATTTGGCAATATCCAACAAAAACACATTTAGGAAACAATAACGGGTAAGTTATATGTATAGAAGCGTAGTGGACAACTTCTGTTTGCTAATATGTTCTATATTGTGCTATAATGTGTTTATGTTTTAATTACTAATGTTATCTTTTGGGTAGTGATGCTGGTTTTTTATTTATTTGTATAAATAATAAATACAATATTGAAATTTAACAAATGTATTTACGAAGACATGCAAGACAGCAGGGTAGTTTATGGTGTCTTTTAATGTTTGCAATTATATGTATTAAATTTCCGGACACTGATAGTCAGAAATCAAATCATTTTAAAGTTCAGCACAAATTTCACTGGAGATTATTGGTAACATACGTATATAAAATAATAAACACAAGGCTTTATAAGCCAAGAGGAGCGAATTATTATGGAACAGGTTATTTTGAATGCATTAGAAAGAGTTAAAGGAAACACAAAATTTAAAGAAGATGGATTTATTGCAGGTGTTATGTATGGGGAAGGTTCTACGGAAGCAACTTCTGTGAAGTTTGAATTAGTTCCTTTAAGAAAAATTCTAGGAAAACATGGCTCTAATGCCAAAGTAGTGGTTAAATATGGCGATGTTGAAAAAACTGGATTTATAAAAGAAATTCAAAGACATCCTGTAACAGCAAAAATTACTCACATAGACGTACAACTTGTATCGAAAGATCAAGAAATCAAATTGCAATTACGTATTGCTTTCAATGGTGAAGAAGGACTAATTACAAAAAGACTTCAATTACAAGTTCAAAAACCTGAGATAGATGTTTATGGTAAAATGGCTATAATGCCTGATGCAGTAAGTATTGACATATCAGAAAAAGAGTTCGGAGATACAATTACAATAAAAGACTTTGAATTAAATAGTGAAATAAAAGTTACAGATGATGATGATCAAGTGTATGCATCTATAACACAAATGAAAGAAGAAGAAGAAGAACCAGTTGAAGAAGTTATTGCTGAAGAAGCTGTTGCTGAACCAGAAGTTAAGGAATAATAAAATAGTAATTGTAAAAGGATGAAAAGTAAAAGTTCATCCTTTTATGTATTTAAGCTTATAATTAGGAGGAAAAGAATGGGAAATATATTGAAATATTCAAAAAAACAATTAGATAGAGTATTAAAAGATTTTGGAAAGAAGGAAACTTTAGGTTCTAATGACACTTCTGAGTGGATAAGACTGATAAATGATTTTATATATGAATTTGGATTAAAGTCAGAAGTTAATGAAGGGGGTAAACTTTCTATAATTACTACCAAGGAAGAACAAGTCGTAATTGAAAAAATGATGTATGCACTAGAAGGTTCAAAAACTTCTCTAACTTACATTTTTGATAGCAATATCACTTATATAGAAGAATAGTTGTTTGAATTATTTACATAGATGAATCAAGGGAAGCCATTTTATTAAATGGCTTCCCTTGAAGGTTATCATATGAATGTAATTTATTTACTAGTACCGCTATTTGAAACTGATTGAGCATTTAATTTTTTTGTCTCTTCTAAACTAGAAGGACTAGTGCTACTAGATAGGTTAGATATATCTACGCTTGAATTTCCACTAATACCTTTATTTGCAACTGATTGAGCATTTAATTTTTTGATTTCCTCAATACTTGCAGGATTAGTGCTGTTGGACAAATTAGATGTATTAGAAACATTAGACGAAGCATAATTTGTTGTTGAATTTGAGGCATCGCTTGTACTTGAGTATGATGCGCCACTTTTACCTTTATTTGTAGCTGATTCATTATTTAATTGTATTGTTTCTTGTAGAGCAGAATCACTTGTGCTACTTGACATACCAGCACCTGCAGTATTACTTGAACCTCCATTTGTAGCTGACTGACCATTCAATTTTTTTGTTTCTTCTAAATTACTGTTTTTCATAAACATTCCCCTTTCTAATATACGAATTACACTGTACTTCTTCAGTGCAGTTTTAGTTTACCCATCTTCTTATAAAATATAGCTGAGACTATTTAGTAATTTATGTGGAACTTATAATTTTGATAGTTTATCAAACATTAAGGTTTTATCGTGTTAAGCAATGTATTTTTTTGTTAAATTGATTTCGTAGATATGAAGAAATCTCATTTATTGCACTATCAGATTTTTTAGTAATTTTATCCATTGATATGAAGCCATGTGTAACGCCCTTATATCTACTAGAAATTACATGCACACCTGCTTCTTTTAATTTATTTCCATAAGATTCACCCTCATCCCTTAGTGGATCAAATTCTGCTGTGATTATTAGCGTATCAGGTAAATTTTCAAAATTATTTGCTAATAAAGGGGATGCATAGCTATGCTTTCTGTCTTCGGGTTTGGGTGTATATAGGGATATAAATTTATCAGAGTTTTCCTTTGTAAGATTATAATCCATTCCAAAATACGACCAAGATTTAGTATTTAGTTCATAAATATTTGTACATGGATATATTAGTACCTGAGAAGTTATAGGGGGACCACCTTTGTCAAGTGCCATTTGTGAAACTACAGCAGAAAGGTTGGCACCAGCACTGTCACCTGCGACAGATATCAGGCTTGAGTCTCCATTGATGCTCTTTGCATTTTTAGAAACCCATTCAAGAACATTATATACGTCATTTAAGCCAGCTGGAAAGGGATTTTCTGGAGCAAGGCAATAATCTACAGATACCACAATAGCCCTAGATTGTTTTGAAATTTTTCTGCAAATATTGTCATAGTCATCAAGATTACCACCTATAAAGCTACCACCATGAGAGTAAATAATGAGAGGAAATTTGTTCCCAATTTGAGGAGTATAGATTCGAAGTGGTATATTACATGAAGCGGCTTTTATATTAATATTTTTAATATTTGAAAAAGGTATAGGTTTCAAACTCCATATTGTTACTAACTTATGTAACGTAAAACGAATTTCCTTTATTGATTTATCTTTAAGCGAAGCCGGATTAAAAAGAATTCCTATTTTTGACATTAGTCCGAAAATCGTATCGACGTTGCCGTAACTTGTTGTAGTTAAACGTTTAATTGTAATAGAACCGCATATTATAACAATTAAGAGAACAATTGAAAAAATCCAAAATTTTCTTTTCTTCTTCATTTAACGAAACCTCCGCGATTATATTAAATTTATTCTTGAAAAATATTAATTATAATTAAATTATATATTTATGGTATTATGCCCATATAAATAATAATTAGCATAGGAAAATAATCTAGCTTTATCTGTAATTTTATAAGTTATATTGCAAAAGATATGCTGGATTTTTTTAGTGAAACAAAATGGGAATTATAATAGTTTATACTTAGTTAGATTTCCAATATCATAAGTGAAAGTATGTTAAAATTAATTTATAAATAAAACTTTGGAGCGAAGCTAAGGGTTGTAGAAAAAATGTAGCTTTTAATTGAGGAGTAGTGGTAATGAAGATATTTTGTACTAGTGATATACATGGAAGATACAATGATCTAAGAAAGACAGTAAATTTTATAAATGGTAGAGAGGATATCGAGGTAGTAGTATTTTGTGGAGATATTTCAGCTAGGCATGATTATTCAACAGTTATGGAGCTGATTAAGATTCAAGAGGAGGACTACTTATCTTTCAAAACAATAATAAGTGAAATAAGAAACAAAAAAGTCTACTACATATTAGGTAATCATGACCTTTTCTTAGTAGATGAAGATGATATGAATTATTTACCCAATGCTTCAAGGGCAGATATCGAAAATACCTTTATTCCTTTTGAAATTCTAGATATACAATTGTATGGCAGTAACCGCGAGGGTAATGAACTGGATATAAAAAAAGCCTTAGATGATATATATGATATAAGTAAAGAAAAAATTATAGTTGCACATCAACCGCCACATATGTGCTTAGATAAAGGTACTAATGGTCATTATTATGGGAGTACTTCGGTTAAAAATATGATCCTTACTAAGAAACCAGCTGTTTTTTTGTGTGGTCATGTGCATGAAGATTATGGTGTCAAAAAATTAGGAAATACAATTGTTGTAAACTGTGCTTGTGAGAAGTTAATAAATAGAGGTACGATAGTTGATACAAATACATTAGAGTGCGAGGAAATAATTTTAAATTAATGGTGTATAACAATTTTTTATGTTACTATTAAACCTATAAAATAAAAAAGAATAACCTAACACAGGGGAGTTGGATATGCCAACTGAGAGAGAGAACTTTAATTCTTTGACCCTATGACCTGACCTGGGTAATGCCAGCGTAGGAAGTTGTTTATTGGTGTATTATATATGAGCTTTTATATATCACGTTAATTTAACACAAATCCTATGGAGTTGTGTTTTTTGCTTTGTATAAAAATAACACCGCATGTGCTAGATGTATTTAGAGTGATAGATTTTAAAAAACTTACTAATTTAAACAAAAAAGCTTAAAACAGAAAAAGGCAGGAGGAAATTGACATGAGAAAAGTTTTAACTATAGCAGGTTCAGACAGTTGTGGTGGTGCAGGGGTGCAAGCAGATTTAAAAAGTTTAAGTGCAAATGGAGTATATGGAATGAGCGTTATAACAGCAATAACTGCGCAGAATACTATGGGCGTTTTTGCAGTACAAGACTTAGAGGGCGAAATTATCAAGGCGCAAATTGATGCTATTTTTACAGATATAGATGTAGACGCAGTTAAAATAGGCATGGTGTCAAAGATTTCAACTATTGATGTTATTAGTCAAAAATTAGAACAATACAAGCCTATGAACATAGTACTCGATCCTGTAATGATTTCAAAAAGTGGTTATTCACTGCTAAAGCCAGAGTCAAAATCAGCTTTAATTAAAAAATTAATTCCACTAGCATCACTTATTACGCCGAATGTTCCAGAGGCTGAGGAAATTATAAGGGAAGTAAATTCAGATTTTCCAGATATAGAATCGGTGGTGGATATGGAGAAAGCAGCAAAAGAAATATATAAGCTCGGATGTAAAAATGTGCTTTTAAAAGGTGGACATATGTTGGGAGAAGCAGTAGATGTTTTTTATGACGGATTTGAGATTATACATTTTACTTCAGAGAGAATAAATACAAAAAATACTCATGGAACAGGATGTACCCTATCTTCAGCCATTGCAGCAAATCTAGCTCTTGGTTTTAGTATGAAGGAGTCAATAAAAAAATCAAAGCAGTATATAACAATTGCTATAAAACATTCTTTAGATATTGGGCATGGGGTTGGACCTACCAATCATTTCTATGAACTATATAAAAAAGCGGGTATGGTAAATGATTAAGGATAAAAATAAACTAGGTTTTTGGACTTTTGTATTTTTATGGTTTGGAGCTGCGGTGTCTATTGCTGAAATAATGACGGGTGGATTAATTGCACCATTAGGATTTAAAATTGGATTAATAGTAATACTTCTAGGACACTTAATAGGAACCGGAATATTAGTACTAGGTGGAATAATCGGTACTAGGGAAAAAGTGCCAGCAATGACTTCTACCAATATTTCATTTGGAGTATATAGTACATATTTATTTTCAATTTTAAATATACTTCAGTTAATTGGTTGGACGGCAATTATGATAAAGGTAGCTGCTAATTCTGTAAACTTAATATCTCAAAATTTATGGGGTGTAAGTAATGTATTAGCATTTGTAATATTTATAGGTATTCTTACTATATTATGGCTTTGGCTAGGAAATAGTGGTATGAAAAAATTAAATATTACAGCTGTATCCTTGCTTTTTATACTTACATTGATTTTAGGTGCGATAATTTTTAAAGATAAAACATTATTACTAAAAGCAGGCACTGGAGGAATTTCCTTTGGAGGTGCATTAGAATTAAGTATAGTTATGCCTCTTTCATGGCTACCCTTAATTGCAGATTATACTAGGTTTGCTAAAAGTGAAAAAGGAGGAGCTTATGGAAGTTTCATAGGGTACTTTCTTGGAAGTTCATGGATGTTTATTATAGGACTTGGAGCTGCTATAGTTTCTAAGAATTCAGATCCATCAGTTATGATGCTTGCAGCTAATTTAGGAATAGCGGCTCTAGGGATTGTAGTTCTGTCTACTGTAACCACTACATTTTTAGATGTGTACTCAGCAGGAGTTTCATTTCTAAATATTATTCCCAAATACAGTGAAAAGAGAATTGGTATTGTTATGACAATTATTGGAACAGTTGCAGCAATCATAATTCCTATGGAAAACTATGAAAACTTTTTATATGCTATAGGGTCAGTGTTTGCACCATTATTTGCAATCCTAATCACCGATTATTTTATAATAAAGAAAAATACAAAGCCACAATCTAATATACTTGTTAATTGGGGTGCAATCATAATATGGATTTTAGGGATAGTAATTTATTATTGGTTTATAAAACGTGATTATATACTAGGAGCTACAATACCGGATATGCTCATTACAGGATTTATATATTTAATAAGCTGGAGGATGATGTCAAAATGGAAATTAACAACAAAATAATTACGTTACTCAAAAATTTAAGGGAAAACCCACCGTTGGTGCACCAAATAACAAATTATGTTACTGTTAATGATTGTGCAAATATAACACTTGCTATAGGCGGTTCACCAGTTATGGCGGAGGATATTCATGAGGTACGCGAGATGGTGTCATTAGCATCTTCACTTGTTATAAATATAGGAACATTAAACAGTGTTACTATAGAGTCTATGATTGAGGCAGGAAAAAGAGCAAATGAGTTAAATATACCGGTTATACTAGATCCTGTTGGAGTAGGCGCTACGGCTTATAGAACAGAAAATGGCAAAAGAATTATAAGCGAAGTGAAATTAGCAGTTATTCGTGGGAATTTATCAGAAATAAAAACAATGTATGGTATTGAAACTTTAACAAGAGGGGTAGATGCTAGTGAAAGTTTTGAGGCTAGTAGTGATGAATTTACTCGGGAGAAAGAAATGGCAAGGAATTTTGCTGTTAAATTTAATACAGTAGTAGTTATTACAGGCGAAGTAGACATTATAACAGATGGAAAAACATTGTACTGTGCATCAAACGGTCATAAAATGATGGCAAGGGTTACAGGTACGGGATGCATGTGTACTTCAGTTATTGGTTGTTATTTAGGAGCAGGAGATAATAATTTATTGGCAGCACTCGCTGGAATTGTCTCAATGGGTATTGCAGGCGAAACAGCATATGAGAGATTGGACACAAAAATTGAAGGTTCAGGAACTTTTAGAGTGAAAATATTAGATGCCATTTACAATTTATCCGAATCAGAAATTATAAAAAGGAGCAAAATAAATGAAGAATAATATAGACTACAGCCTATATCTTGTTACAGATAGAGACGTGCTTGTGGGCATAGATATATATACTGCGGTGGAAGAGGCGATAAAAGGCGGAGTTACATTAGTTCAACTTAGAGAAAAAAGTGTAGGAACACTAGAATTTTATAATATTGCGGTAAAAATTAAAACTATCACATGTAAATATAATGTACCTTTAATAATAAACGACAGAATTGATATTGCAATGGCTATAGATGCAGCAGGGGTCCATTTGGGTCAAAGTGATATGCCTGCGAAGGTTGCAAGAAGTATAATAGGAGACGATAAGATAATAGGAGTTTCGACTTCAACTCTTGTTGAAGCCCAAAAGGCAGAAAGAGAAGGAGCAGATTATGTAGGTGTTGGAGCAATGTTTCCTACAACTACTAAAGATGATGCAAGTTTAGTTTCTGTGCATAGTTTAAAAGAAATAAAAGAAAATATTTCCATTCCTATAGTTGCAATTGGTGGAATCACAGAGAAAAACGTAGACTTTTTAAGAATAGCAGATATTGATGGAATTGCCGTGGTTTCGGCCATACTCGGTAAAAAAAATATAAAAGCAGCTACAGAAAAATTATGTACTTCTATGAAGGAATAAAACTAAGGAGTACACTCTCTTTAATTTTGTTATATGCATAATCTAATGAGGAGTCTAAATTATTGTTATTTTTTCCACCACCTTGTGCAGAAAATTCATTTCCACCGCCATTGCCATCAATAAGGGTAATGGCATCTTTTAGAAGTGAATCCATTCTTATAATTTTTAAATCCTTTGAACACATGAATAAGAGATTCGCTTTATCTTGAGATTTTACTCCAAATAAAATTATAACCTTTGGATGTGATACTAATTTTGTTGCTAACATATTAGCATATTTTAAGTCAATCTTATCATAGATACATTTAAGCAGCCGAACATCCTCTATTTTTGTAGCTTCTGTTAACATGTTTTGAACCTCATAGGCAGCAACTTCGGCCTTTAAGGTTCTGTTTTGCGTAAGAGCCTTATTAAGCTCACCAGTAAGTCTTTCTACTTCGCCTAATACTGTAGCAACATTGCAAGATAAAAGGTTAGACATTTTTTCAATGGCTTCATGTTTTAAAATATAATCAGAAACTGCTCTTTTACCACATATAAATTCAATTCTTATGCCAGTTTTATATTTTTCGAATTTTATAACTTTAATTAGTTGCACTTCAATAGTTGAACTAGGATGTAGTCCACAGCAGGGATTTACATCAATGTCAGAGATCTTAACAATTCTAATCTTTTCACCAGCTTTTACTGGAATCTTTTTTAATGATAGTTTTTTTAATTCAGAATTTGTTGGATATAGAACTTCTACATTAATATTTTCTAAAACTATATCATTAGCCTTTTTTTCAGAAAATTTAATTTCATTGACTCCAATAACTTTATCAAGATGAATACTTGCAGAATTTATACCTTGGTTAAAACTGATAGTATTTACATTAAATAAATCAGAAATGCAAGCTGAAAGGATATGTTGGCCCAGATGCTGCTGCATATAATCGTATCTTTTATCAAAGTCGATGCTACATTTAACTTTATGTATTTTTAGTGGTTTTACGTCAACAATATGGTATATTGTTTCATTTTCTTCATATACGTAATTTACAAAGGCACCATTTATATAGCCAGTATCGCTGGGATGGACGCCACTTTCAGGGTAAAAACAAGTTTGATTTAGTTCAATATGATATTTATCTTCTTTTTTAATTACATTTATAACCTCAGCTGTAAATTCACTTTGATATGGATTTTCATAGTATAAATCATTCAAATTTAAACATCTCCTCTAGCACAAAATATATATTCTATTTTAATAGTTATGTAGGTATATAGCAATGTCTAATAATAAATAGTGGTTAAAATTTAGTTTTATGTAATAAAATCTTAAATGTACCGTATAATTCTAATGCGGGATATTACATTTAAAGGTAATATAAATTGTGATATTTTACTATTAAGTAGAGGGTAAGTTAGAAACACGTGGAGTGGGGGGTATTATGTATTCAGAAAAATCTTGTGGAGCTGTAATTTACAGAAAAATAAGTGGTTATGTAGAGTTTTTGTGCATTAGTGATAGAAATGATGGACACTGGGGATTCCCAAAGGGACATGTTGAAAGAGATGAAAACGATGAAGAAACAGCAGTAAGAGAAGTTTACGAGGAAACTGGATTACAAGTTATGTTAATTAATGGATTTAAAGTGTCCGTAGAATACTTAATAAAAGAGGAAACAATTAAAGAAGTTATATTTTTTTTAAGTAAGGTGGAAGATGAAACTGTTCATATTCAATTAGATGAAGTAATTGATTATAAGTGGGTAAGTTTTCAGTTAGCGAGGCATTTGTTAACTTATAAAACCAGCAAGGATGTTTTGGAGCAAGCATGGAAGTTTATAAATCCATCCCAATAATCAACCCTGTAGAGTATACAATAAAAAAAGTATACCTATAGGGTATTTTTAAAAATATATAATTTTTTTTTCAATATTAATCATGTTGAGGGTCTCCTCTTGCATATAGTTAATAATATTAAAAATAATACGAGCTTAGGAGGTATCAAATGGACTTTAAAGATATAATACAAAATGATAGGGAAAATAAAGCAAAAGGTAAATTTGAAGGAACTTTTTTGGAATATTTAGATATAGTTAAAAAAACCCCTGACAAGGCAAAATTATCACATAAAAGGATGTATGACACGATAATAAAAGGAGGCTTTGAAACTCTGAGGCCTGAAGAAAATCCAAGAATAAGAAAAATATATGGTAATGATGTTATAAAAAGGTATGATTTTTTTAAAAAAGATTTTTTTGGAATTGATAAAGTTTTGATGAAACTCGTAAGTTACTTTTATTCTGCATCAATGAAGGGTGAGGAATCAAGGCAGGTGTTGTACTTAGCAGGTCCTGTAGGAGCAGGAAAGTCATCTTTGGTGGAAGCGTTGAAGAATGCTTTTGAAAATACAGAACCTGTATATGTTATAAAAGGATGCCCGATGAATGAAGAACCATTGCATTTAATACCAAAACATCTACGAAGCGATTTTGAGGAAATGCTTGACGTTAAAATTGAGGGTGATCTTTGCCCGGCATGCAAATATAAATTAATTAACGAATACAAGGGAGAATATGAAAAATTTCCTGTTACTACTACTACATTTTCAATTAGATCAAGAAAAGGTATAGGGGTTGTACCACCAGTAGATCCAAATAATCAAGATACATCAATTTTGACTGGTTCTGTTGATATATCTAAAATGGATATGTATTCAGAAGATGATCCAAGGGTTTTTTCTTTAAATGGAGCATTTAATGTTGGTAATAGAGGTCTTGTAGAATTTATAGAAGTATTCAAAAATGATGTAGAATATCTTCATACAATTATAACCGCAACTCAAGAGAAATCAATACCATCTCCAGGAAAGGGTTCTATGATTTACTTTGATGGTATAATTATTGCCCATTCTAATGAAGCAGAATGGAATAGGTTTAAGTCTGATCATACAAATGAGGCTATTTTAGATAGAATTGTAAAGGTAGAGGTTCCATATTGCTTAGAGCTTAATGAGGAAATCAAGATTTACAATAAAATACTTAAAAAGAGTAACTTTAAGCCTCATATAGCACCGCACACTATTGAAACTGCTGCAATGTTTGCATTGCTCTCAAGGTTCAAACCTTCAAATAAGGTAGATCCTATAACAAAGCTTAAGATTTATAATGGTGAGGAAATAGTAGAAAAGGGAACTACTAAGAAAATGGATATTAGTGAATTAAGGGAAGAAGCAGGTCTTGATGAAGGAATGCATGGAATTTCCACAAGATTCATAGTAAAGGCAATAGACAATGCTATTGCAGACTCGGAATCAGATTGTATAAATCCACTAAGTATTATGGAGAGTATTATTAAATCTGTTAGGGAAATGGATATCGCTGAAGATGAAAAGAAAAGTTATATGGGCTTTATTCAGGATAGTATTAGGAAAGAGTATAATAAAACTCTTGAGAAGGAAGTAACTAAGGCGTTTATACACAGTTATAAAGAACAAGCCGAAAGCTTATTTAATAACTATATTGATAATGCAGAAGCTTACGTCAATAAAGCAAAATTAAAGGATAAAGCTACCGGTGAGGAGCTTCAGGCAGATGAGTCATTTATGAGGTCAATAGAAGAACAGATTGGAATATCTGAAAGTTCTTCAAAAGGTTTTAGAAGTGACGTAACTTCATATATGTTTTATGTGGTTAGAAATGGTGGGAAAATTAAATACGAGTCTTATGAGCCTTTAAGAGAGGCAATAGAAAAGAAACTAACAAACTCAGTAAAAGAACTATCTAGAATTATAACTAGATCTAGGGTTCGCGATAAGGATCAAGATGAAAAATATAATGTAATGGTTGAGCAAATGAAGAAAAATGGCTATTGTGATCATTGTTGTGACGTAATACTAAAATATGCGGCAAATAATTTATGGAAGGATTAATTCTATGGCAATATTTAAGGATTATAATGTAACTCCTATAGAGCATGATAGAGCTGTAGAAGATAGACGACGTCACCGTCAGTTGGTTGAGAAATCTATCAAAGAAAACCTAGGAGACATATTGTCTGAAGAGAGTATTATAGGGCAAAGCAAGGACAAAAAAATTAAGATACCAATAAGGGGTCTTAAAGAATATGAATTTGTTTTTGGCAAAAACAAGGGTGGAGTTGGAAGTGGTTCAGGTGATGAAAAAAGAGGTCAAGTAATAGGAAAAGAAAAGGCTCAAGGTAAAGGCGACGGTGGGGGTGGCGCAGGAGATAGCGAAGGGGAAGAAATTTATGAAACAGAGATAACTCTAGAAGATGCTTTAAATTACCTATTAGATGATCTAGAGCTACCAGAAATGGATAAAAAGAAGTTTTCTGAAATTTTGACGGAGAACGGTATTAAAAGAGCTGGATATCAAAAACATGGTATTAATCCACGCCTTGCTAAAAAAAGAACAGTAGCCGAGAAAACTAAAAGGCAACAAGCGAAAAACAAAGCTTTAAGGGAAGCAGATGAAGGTGAAGGTGAAGGTGAAGATAAAGGTGAAGATATTGAAAGGTTACCTTTTAAAAATCAAGATTTAAGATATCATAGAGTAAAGCCAGTTTTAAAAAGAGAATCAAATGCAGTAATTCTATGTGTAATGGATGTTTCAGGGTCAATGGATAGCACGAAAAAGTATTTGGCACGTTCCTTCTTTTTCGTACTATCTCAATTTATTCAATCTAAATATTCAAGTGTAGAGGTTAGCTTTATTGCACATACAACTGTTGCAAAGGAAGTAAATGAGGTTGAATTTTTTCATAAGGTTGAATCAGGTGGTACGTATATTTCTAGTGGATTAAATAAAGCCTTAGAAATAATTAATAAAAGATATAATCCTGAGTACTGGAACGTATACGTATTTTACGTTAGTGACGGAGATAATTGGCAAGAAGACAATGAAAAAGCCATAAAGGCTGCAAAAGACATTTGTGAGGTAAGTAATTTATTTGGGTATGCGGAGCTTATGAATAGTTTCTATTCTGCGTCTATGAAAAATGTTTTTGTAAAAGGTGTAACTAATAAAAACTTCCTATCTGTGGAAATAAAACAGAAACAGGATTTATGGAAAGGTCTTAAATACATGTTAAAAAAAGATCAAGAGAGGTGATATAGGTTATGGAGTATGCCTTAACGGATTTAGAAAATTGGAATGAAAAAATTGAGGATATAGTAAAAAAAGTAGGACTTGATTTCTATCCTCAAGAATTTGAAATAATAGGATATAAGGATATGCTGGCCTATGAATCTTATCTTGGAATGCCTTCAAGGTACCCCCACTGGAGTTTTGGTAAATCCTATGAAAAAAATAGTACGGTATATAAATATAATCTAAGTGGATTACCTTATGAGATGGTTATAAATTCAGATCCTTGTATTGCATATTTAATGAAAGAAAACACACTTTTGTTACAAATATTAACTATAGCTCATGTTTATGGACATAATGATTTTTTTAAAAACAACAGACTTTTTAAGGAAGGAACTAGAGCTGCATCCACTGTTGGGATGTTTAAGTTTCATGCAGAAACCGTAAGAAGTTATATAAATGATCCAAGTATAGGATATGAAAAAGTAGAAAGAATATTAGACGCAGCTCATGCCATAAAGTTTCAGACAAATAGGGTTATTGGAGAAAAGAGAATATCTGAAGAGGCTTTAAAGCAAAGAATTTTGGATGATTATAAAAATAATAATGAAATTCATAGTAACTTGGATGCATATGTAAAACTTGATTTTCCTGAAATAAACAAGATACCCATAGAACCAGAAGAGGATATTCTATATTTTATAATAAAACATGGTGATATAGAGGAATGGGAAAAAAACTTATTAGAAATTGTACGTCAGGAAACCGCGTACTTCTTGCCTCAGATGGAAACAAAAATAATGAATGAAGGTTGGGCAAGTTTTTGGCATTACAATATATTGAAGAAGCTGGATTTACCAGCTGAACTATATTTAGAATTCATTAAAAGGCATAATGATGTTATAGCTCCTGGATATGGATCAATAAATCCATATTTTATAGGCTTTAAGATATTTGAAGATATTTTAAAAAGATATGGGATGAATAAAATATTTGAAGTTAGAGAAATTGAACGAGATGAATCCTTCTTAAGAAAATATTTGACGCAGGAACTATGTGAAGAACTTAATTTATTTGAGTATGCTGCTAATGATGGAAATTATGTCGTTAAAGAAGTGGCTGATGATAATGGATTCAAAAGTATCAGAGATACATTTGCTAGTTCTTGCGGCGCTGGTACTATTCCACTTATACGGGTAGAGGAAATGTCCCTAAAGGACAAGAATTTAATTTTAGAGCATGTTTTTGATGGAAGAGAATTAAATACTGCTTATGCAGAAGCCACATTAAAGTATATATATGAATTATGGGGCCATACTGTAACTTTAAAGACAACACAGCTTGGATGTAAAATTAGAATTATATGCGATGATAACAAGGTAACTATGAAAGTATGAACCAGACTAGAAGTGTGAACCAGACTAGAAGTGTGAGCCGTACTGTAAAAGGTACGGTTATTTTAAATTATATCTTTAATATTATATATTAATAAAGTTACAGAGAGTTTCTTTATTAATTGATTATTGGTGCTTATTGGCTTATTATATTATTGGAGTACTAATATTATTTGTGTGGGTGGAAGTAAAGAAACGGTGTCAAGTTGAAAAATTATGATTTAAGGAGGAAAGATGAAAAATAAAAAAATACTACTAGCTAATATATTATTATTACTAGCGCTACTGTTATTTATTTTAGTGCCGTACATAGCAAAGACATTATTTAAATTGAATGGTTCTATAAGTGGGAATATTTCACTACTTCTTTCTGGATGTACAAGTATTATTGCACTTGGGGGAATTGCTTTATTATATTGCATAATTACTAAAAGAACATTTAAAGAGGTAATGGTAATAAAAAAAATATCGATAAACCAAGTTTTTTTAACTGTATCTGTAGCGGTAGGTACTTATGTTTTTGCAGTTGGTATTAATTCTGTAAGTATGAAGTTATTTCCCATTGCAATAAAGGATAGTATGGCAATATCTAAATTACTAAGTAGTAGTTCATTATTCTTAGGTTTAATGGTTGTGGTTTTGCTCCCAGCATTTTTTGAGGAAGTGTTTTTTAGAGGAATTTTTTTAGATGCTTATGAAGGTGTAAACAAAAAAATAAAATATTTTATAATAATCGCAATATTTGCTTCATTTCATGGTAATATAATGCAAATTATCTATGTGCTGTTTTTGGGGTTTATTCTACTAAAGGTAAGGGAATACACAGGATCATTGATAGGGAGTATGACACTTCACGCAGCAAATAATGCTATATCTTTTATTATAAGTAAAACTGTAATGAATATTACGAATACAGGAGCTAAAAACGGTGTGATGGATCCAACGCAAGTAGCAGCCACAACTGCCGCATTGAATGCTAGCTTTCTTATAGTTTTGCTTAGAGCTTCAATATTTTTCTTAATAGGGGGGGCTATATTATTTATAAACTTAAGAAAATTAAAGGAATATAAAGAGAAAAAAGATGGATTAGAACTCATTAACAATAATTATGCAGTAAGAAAAGAAGGAATTATACATATGGATAAAAAAGAATATATTCCTTTAATTATATATTTCGTTTCTATAACTTCATTGGTTGTACTAAGGTATTAAGATATTAACTAAATTCTAATTAAAGTGGGGTAAAAAAATGTTTGAAAAATTAAAGAAAATACAATACAATTCACCGGTTATATTAACTTTTACATTTTTAGCTCTTGTTTGTTTTTTGCTAAGTTATATAACAAAGGGCTTTTTAAACGGAGTGCTTTTTTCAAATTATAGAACATCATTGATTGACCCTATGCAATATATAAGACTTTTTTCTTATATATTAGGGCATGCTAACTGGGATCACTTTTCAGGGAATTTTATAATAATTTTAATAATAGGACCAATGCTGGAAGAAAAGTATGGTTCAAAAGTTTTAGTGCAGTTAATACTCGTAACAGCATTTGTCACAGGTCTAATAAATACGGTTTTCTCAAATGATGCATTGCTAGGTGCTAGTGGCATTGTTTATATGTTCATTATCTTGAGCTCATTTACAAATGCAGTTAAGGGGAAAGTACCACTTACTTTAATAATTGTGTTTTTTGTGTTCATTGGCAGAGAAATCTTTGTAGGAGCGTTTGCTCAGGATAATATTTCTCAATTTGCACATATTATTGGTGGAGTATGTGGAGCGTTGTTTGCTTTTGGAATTAAACATAGACAAGAGAAATATAAAAATAAAGAAATCATTAACTAAAGAAACTTAATGAAAGCTTTATTTATAGGTACATCAAGAACTATAGGAACTGCAATATCTAAAATTGCAGTTATTAATTATGTACTATAATAAAAAGGATAACGATTTCACTATTGCATTATAAAAAAAATTAGATTATAATACAATCATAAGTTTGAGAAATGTTAACGTGAACAATAAAACAAAAGTCATTAAGGTAAGGGTGAAATATATGAAAAAATTTATGGATGAAAACTTTTTATTATCTAACAATACAGCGATGAGTTTGTATAACAATTATGCAAAAGATATGCCTATTATTGATTATCATTGTCATTTAAACCCAAAGGAAATATATGAGAATAAAAAATTCAAGAACATAACTGAAGCGTGGTTATATGGAGATCATTATAAATGGAGAGCTATGAGAAGTAATGGTATAGATGAAAAATATATTACTGGAAATGCTAGTGACCTTGAAAAATTTATGGCATGGGCAAGAACACTTCCAATGGCCATAGGTAATCCTCTTTATCATTGGACACATCTAGAACTTCAAAGATTTTTTGGAATACATGAGGTGTTAAATGAAAAAACTGCTCCAGCTATCTGGGAAAAGGTAAATAAATTACTTAATGGAAAAGGGTTTGGAGCAAGAGATTTGATTGAAAAGTCAAATGTCAAAGCCTTATGTACAACTGATGATCCAATAGATTCACTCGAATATCATATAAAAATCAAAGAAGATACTCAATTTAATGTGAAAGTATTGCCAGCGTTTAGACCCGATAAAGGACTACAAATAAACAAGGATACTTTTTTGCCATGGGTTGAGGCACTTGAAAAAGCATCTAAAATTAAAATTAAAGGCTACGATGAATTTCTTAAAGCTCTAGAATCAAGAGTGAGATTCTTTAACAAAGTTGGATGTCGAATATCTGATCATGCATTAGACAGCATAACATATACGGAATCATCAAAGAAACAAATATGTGATATATTCATAAAGGTATTAAATGGAGAAAAAGCAAGTGCCGAAGAAGAAAGTAAATATAGGACATTTACATTGCAGTTCCTTGGAAAATTATACTCAGAACTTAAATGGACAATGCAACTTCATCTAGCAGCACAAAGAAATAACAATACAAAAATGCTTAAACAATTAGGACCGGATATCGGGTTTGATTCTATTAACGACGAAGAGGTAGCGTATCCTTTATCTAGATTATTAGATTCTTTAGAAAGCAATAACTCTCTTCCTAAAACTATACTATATACTTTAAACCCAAAAGATAACTATGTTCTTAGTACTATGCTTGGAAATTTTCAAGGGACTGAAGTTCCGGGAAAAGTGCAGTTTGGAGCAGCATGGTGGTTTCTCGACAATAAAGAAGGCATGATAGAACAGATGAAGGTACTTGCAAATACTGGATTACTAAGCCGATTTGTTGGAATGCTAACTGATTCAAGAAGTTTTTTATCTTATACAAGACATGAATATTTTAGAAGAATAATGTGTAATCTAATTGGTGAATGGGTTGAAAATGGCGAAATTCCAAATGATATGGAACACCTTGGAAACATTGTTCAGGGAATATGTTATAATAATGCAAAACAATATTTTGGGTTAGATAGTTAACATAAACAACTATAAATAGAATATGGAAGAAATAAATCAAAAGTTTTCTATATTTAATAACCTAAATGTTTGATAACTTAGGAGTGTTAAAATGGATGTTACATTAAAGGACATAGCTAAAATTGCAAATGTTTCACATACTACGGTTTCAAGAGCGCTTAATGACAGTCCTTTTATAAATGATGTGACAAAGGCTAAAATAAAGAAAATAGCTAAGGATCTTAATTATGTACCAAACTATAGCGCTAAAAGTTTAGTTTTGAAAAGATCATATAACATAGGACTTGTTTTTACAACTATAGGTGAAGCAACGGCATCAAGGTTCTTTTATGAAACTGTAAGTGGGGTTAATAGTGTTATAAAAGAAAGATATAATCTAGTGGTTAAGGGAATAGATGTTTATAAAGATTTTGCAGGATTTAACAAAAGGAGATTCGATGGTATTATATTAATGAGTCAAAGTAACAGTGATAATTCTTTTATATATTATTTGTTGGAAAAAAAGATACCACTCGTTGTTCTCAATAGAGATGTATTTGAAAAATCTATTGTTAACATATTATCATCGGATAAAAAAGGTTCATATGAAGCTGTAACATATATGATACAAAACGGGCACAAAAATATAGCTATAATAGAAGGGGCAAAGGGATTCAGTTCTTCTACAGAGAGAAAAAATGGATTTCTAAATGCATTAATTGAAAACAATTTACAAATAAATACTGAGTATATGGTTGAGGGAAATTACACTATTGTAAGTGGATATAATGCCATGAAAAAGTTATTATGTTTAAGCAAGGTCCCTACAGCAGTATTTTGCTCAAATGATGAAATGGCTGTGGGAGCAATGAAGGCTGCAATTGATGCGGGATTTAATGTTCCACTAGATATTTCAATTATGGGCTTTGATGGTAATGAGTTAGGGGACTACTTAACACCAGCGCTAACCACTGTAAGAAGGCCAATTGTTGAAATAAGCAGAAAAGGTGCAGAAAGGCTTATAGACATTATAGACAATAATAGCTCTGAGGCAGAAAAGATATACATTAGTACAGAGCTTGTGATAAGAGATTCAGTGGCAAAAATAACATAATCTTGTCACTGGATTAAAAAAATTTAACAAAAATTGTTAACGTTAACAAAAATACAAAATAGAGGTGTTAAAAATGAAAAGATTAAAAATGGTACAAAAAATATGTGAATATGGAATAGTTGCAGTCATAAGAGCTTCATCTAAAGAAGAAGGCGTGAAGGTTGTTGAAGCAGTTAAAAAAGGCGGAATAAATGCAATCGAAGTTACAATGACGGTGCCAGGAGCAATTGATGTAATAAGTGAACTATGTGAGATATATAAAGATAATGAAGAAGTACTTATTGGAGCAGGAACTGTACTAGATCCTGAAACTGCAAGAGCTTGTATTTTAGCTGGAGCAAAATATATAGTGAGTCCAAGTTTAAACCCTGAAACTGTGAAACTGTGTAATAGATATAGAATTGCAGTTATGCCAGGAATTATGACAGTAAAAGAAGCTATTGAGGCACTTGAATTAGGAGTTGAAGTATTAAAGGTATTCCCAGGAAACGCTTTTGGTCCATCAATAATAAGTTCTTTAAAAGGACCCCTTCCACAGGCTAACTTTATGCCAACTGGTGGAGTATCTCTTGTTAATGTTAAGGATTGGATCAAAGCAGGTGCTATAGCAGTAGGAACTGGTGGAGATTTAACAAGAGGAGCAAAAACTGGTGATTATAAATTGGTAACGCAAACAGCTATTAAATTTGTTGAAGCGGTTAGAAAAGCAAGATCATAAAAATAATAAAATTACATACCTTTGGGTATGTAATGAATTTATAGGAGGAAAAGATAAACATGGATGTAGTAACTTTTGGGGAGTCTATGGTTTTATTTGGACCAGATTCTACAGGTCCATTAAGATATGTTCAAAATTTCAATAAATCAATATCAGGTGCAGAATCAAATGTTGCAATTGCACTTTCAAAACTAGGACACCAGGTTGGTTGGTTTTCGAAGATTGGAGACGACGAATTTGGTAAATATATTAGGGCTACAATAAGAGGAGAAGGCGTAGATGTATCCAGAGTAATTGTAGAACGGGATAAAAATACGGGTATTTTATTTAAGGAAAGATTTATGCATACAAATCCAAGTGTGTATTATTACAGAAAAAATTCAGCAGCTAGTACTATGAAACCAGAAGAACTAGATGAGGAATATATTAAAAGTGCAAAAATACTTCATATTACTGGTATTACTCCTGCGTTATCTTTGAGTTGTAGGAAATCAGTTTTTAAGGCTATAGAAATTGCAAAAGCGAATAATGTATTAGTATCTTTTGATCCTAATATTAGATTGAAATTGTGGACTAAGGAAGAGGCAGTACCTGTTCTACTTGAAATTGCTAAACTATCAGACATAATTTTCCCAGGTATAGATGAGGGGGAAATGCTCCTTGGATTAACTAAACCTGAGGAGATTGCAGATACTTTTATGAAAATGGGTTGTAGAGTTGTAGTTGTGAAACTTGGCGTGGAAGGATGTTACATCGCGGATAGTGTTAATAAATTATATGTTAATTCATATAAAGTAGAAAACCCTGAAGACACAGTTGGTGCAGGAGATGGGTTTTCCGCAGGTTTTCTTTCAGGAATGTTAAACAAATTAGATTTTAAAGAGTGTGGGGAATATGGAAATGGAGTAGGGGCCATGGCGGTACTCGTAAAGGGAGACATGGAAGGTTATCCTAATTTGGAACAGCTTATGGAATTTATAGGAAAAAAGAAAACAGTAGAAAGATAGGGAGGAACTAAAATGATATTAAATAAAGAATCATATAAAGAATATAAAACATATCCTGAAAAGGTTCTTCAGTTTGGAGAAGGCAATTTTTTAAGAGCTTTCGTAGATTGGCAAATTGATAAAATGAATAAAAAAACAGGGTTCAATGGTAGCGTAGTAGTGGTAAAACCTAGAGAAAATAAGGCAGAGGAAACTGGCTTAATAGATAAATTAAATGAGCAAGATGGGTTGTATACTCTATATTTGCAAGGAATGAGTGAAGGAGTTGCAATTGCTGAGCATTCAGTAATAAATAGCATTAGTCGTGGAATAAATCCTTATACTCAACACGATGAATACTTAAAGATTGCTGAAAATCCGGAATTAAGATTTGTATTCTCGAATACTACTGAAGCAGGAATTGCATATGATAAGTTTGATAAGTTGGATGATAAACCTCAAAAGAGTTTTCCAGGTAAATTCACTGCGCTTTTGTATCATAGGTTCATTACTTTTTCTGGACAAAAGGATAAAGGTCTAATAATAATACCTTGTGAACTTATTGATAGAAATGGTGATAAACTTAAGGAGATAA